>ULTO01019304.1_pt1 | contig 12940 bp, 9 predicted proteins | sample 1957601 | NCBI WGS metagenome assembly ULTO01 (sample SAMEA4835734, study PRJEB28245) | human gut metagenome | biome: gut microbiome; material: fecal sample | place: Denmark | collected 2008 | reverse complement strand
AAGATTGTTTGAAAATAAGTGTTAATAGTTTGCATTTATATGATGTTATCTTGAGGATAACTAAATGCCTCTCTTGTCAATGTACGCAGGACTTTTTATGGAAACAAAAAATTCACAAAAATCCCTTCGACGAAATTAACTTTATTACATTTTATCCAAAATTGCAAGCGTTTTATTGTATTTTTTGTACACTTTATCTTTTTTTGGTACTATTTCACAGTTTTGGCAATCCATATTTTGTTGTTTTGTACACATTTCATTCATAATTTATTCATAATTGTTTTATGCATTTCCCTTCCGATATATGCATACTTTTTACGTGCCCATGCACGCTATCCCATATATAAATTGCATAAAAAAAAGCCTTTCCCCACGGTGGTTTTCTCTTGATTTTATATACCCCTTTCTGTATAATTTTCATATGGGCTGTCCTATCGGGCAGTCCCAACAATACTATAATTGAAAGGAATTTGGATGATTATGAAATTTGGTTACTTTGATGACGCGAATAAAGAATACGTCATTACAACTCCCAAGACCCCGCTTCCCTGGATCAATTATTTAGGTTGCAACGACTTTTTTACCTTGATTTCCAACACATGCGGCGGTTACACCTTTTATAAGGATGCAAAGCTATTAAGAATTACCCGTTACCGTTATAATGACGTACCGGGAGACATCAACGGCAAATATTTCTATATTAAAGACGGCGATACCGTGTGGAATCCCGGCTGGAAGCCCACCCAGACAGAGCTTGATAAATATGAATGCCGCCACGGTATCGGCTATTCCAGATTTACCGGTTCCAAGAACGATGTGGAGGCAAGCGTGCTTACCTTTGTTCCCATGAACGATTCCTGCGAAGTAAGCCGCCTGACCGTTACCAACAACGGCAGCGCTGCAAAGGACTTAAAATTATTCTCCTATGTGGAGTGGTGTCTGTGGAATGCGGACGATGATTCCCGTAACTTCCAGAGGAACTTAAGCACAGGCGAGGTTGAAGTGATCGGCTCCACGATCTATCACAAGACAGAATACAGAGAACGCCGCAATCACTATGCCGTTTATTCCGTAAATACCAAAGTAGACGGCTTTGACACAAGCCGCGACGCCTTTCTCGGCGCATACCGCGGCGCGGACAACCCTGAAGTTGTTGAAAAGGGACAGGCTACGGATTCCATGGCAAGCGGCTGGTCTCCCATCGCTTCCCACCAGATCAATATTTCCTTAGCTCCCGGCGAGAGCAAATCCTTTGTGTTTGTACTGGGCTACTGCGAGAATCCCGAAGATGAGAAATGGGAAGCTCCCGGCATCATCAACAAAGCTCCCGCAAACGCACTGCTTGCAAAATACCAGACAGATGCAGATGTGGACAAGGCTTTTGCAGAGCTTCAGGCATACTGGAACGGCTTACTTTCCAAATACACCGTAAAATCCAAAAACGATAAGGTAGACCGCATGGTCAACATCTGGAACCAGTACCAGTGTATGGTAACCTTCAACATGTCCCGTTCCGCTTCCTATTATGAGTCCGGTATCGGACGAGGCATGGGCTTCCGCGATTCCTGTCAGGATTTACTTGGATTCGTACATCTGATCCCCGAGCGTGCAAGAGGCCGTATCATCGATATCGCTTCCACACAGTTTGAGGACGGCAGCGCTTACCATCAGTACCAGCCCCTTACCAAGAAGGGCAATGCGGATATCGGCTCCGGCTTCAACGACGACCCGCTGTGGCTGATTGCAGGAACAAGCGCATACATCCGCGAAAGCGGCGATATGTCCATTTTGGACGAGATGGTTCCTTTCGATAATGACGAAAGCAAGTCCACTCCTTTATTAAACCACCTGAAACGTTCCTTTGATTACATAGTAAATCACAAGGGACCTCACGATCTGCCTTTGATCGGACGTGCAGACTGGAACGACTGTCTGAATTTAAACTGCTTCTCAGAGCATCCCGGCGAGTCCTTCCAGACCTTCGGACCTTCCGAAGGCCCCGTTGCAGAGTCCGTATTCATCGGCGGCATGTTTGTAAAATACGGTCTGGAATACGCTGAGATCTGCGACTTAAAAGGCGATAAAGCAGAAGCCGATTACGCCCGTGCAGAAGTTGAGAAAATGAGAAAAGCCCTCTTAACAGACGGCTGGGACGGCGAATGGTTTGTCCGCGCTTACGACGCATACAGCCACAAAGTCGGCTCCAAGGAATGTGAAGAAGGCCAGATCTACATCGAGCCCCAAGGCTTCTGCGTACTTGCAGGCGTAGGCGTAGAAACAGGCGAAGCAAAGAAAGCCCTCGATTCCGTAAAAGAAAAACTGGATACCCAGTACGGCATCATGATCTTACAGCCTGCCTACACCAAATACCACTTAGAGCTTGGCGAGGTTACCTCCTATCCTCCGGGATACAAAGAAAATGCCGGTATCTTCTGCCACAACAACCCCTGGGTCTCCATTGCAGAAACAGTTATCGGCCGTGGCGACAGAGCTTTTGAAATCTATCAGAAGACCTGCCCCGCTTATGTAGAAGAGTTCAGCGAGATCCACAGGACCGAGCCTTACGTATACGCACAGATGGTTGCAGGACGCGACGCCAAATTCCACGGCGAGGCAAAGAACTCCTGGCTGACCGGTACTGCGGCATGGACCTTTGTAAACATCTCACAGTACATTTTAGGCGTATATCCCACCCACACAGGACTTTCCATTAACCCCTGTGTACCCAAGGGCTTCGGGGACTTTGAAATTACCCGTAAGTTCCGTGAAGGCACCTACAACATCAAGGTCGTAAACCCTGACAACGTAGAAAAAGGCATCAAGAGCATGACCGTAGACGGCGCACCCGTAGACGGCTGCATCATCCCTTACGTAAAAGGCAAAGAAACCTACGACGTAGTAGTGACCATGGGCTAAAAAGCACTTATAAGAGGCGGTAAAACATACCGCCTCTTACTTTTTCTATTCACAAAGGATAAAACATCCCGATTACCATATCAACAAACAGGAGGAAAATCCATGGAACCGACATTAAATATTAATATCCGCGATGAAGACCACATAACAGTGACTAATAACAAAAAAGCTTCTCTCAAAATGTATTTTATCCTCTTACTTATTTTCTTGATCCTCTATATCATATATGGAATTGCTTCCGGAACCGATCTTCTGACACTTCTTGTTATAGGGATCATTATTTTAATTCCGTTTTCCATTATAATGCTTGATGTTCTCCTGCAAGCCAAAGAATACATTAACTTCTCCGGCGAAAGCATCAGATTGATCTCGCAGTATAAAAGAAAAACCATTACCCTCTATTCCCATCAGGTCAACGGCTGCTACCTTTATGATAACACATATCCTGGTCCCGATTCCCACGATTATGGCGCACTTTTATATATCTATTACGAAAATGGAAAATACTGGAAGTTAGGTCTTTGTCCATCCGATGCCAAAAAAATCTTTGACTTCCTTACCCAATATTTTCAAAGGAGAAACATTCCCGTAACCCCGATTAAAAAACGCCCCGACCTTCCTTAGCCAGAACTCCCGCAGGAAAAACAGCCCACACCCCCAATTGACAAACATCCCATGCCAACACCCCATCCCTACGACAGGGCAGCATCCGTTCTGTTACGGGCAGGCAGGGGCAGCGCAAAAAAGTCTGTTGTTTTCATTCCTCTACACCGGAAAGCGCGATTTTTCTTACAGACCGCCCAACCCCAAGGCAAATTGCCATGGATGGCAATTTAGCCGTCACGCGGCATGAATGCCGCATTGACGGCGGCCGCAGCCCTTGCCGGGAACTCCGCCGCGGGCTGTTAGAAAAATCCCGTTTTCCGGTGTGCATGAATAAAAACAACAGACTTTTTTGCGCTGCCCCTGCCTGCCCGTAACAGAACGGATGCCTGCCCCACTAGCCAATCACATAAGCGGTGCAAACAACCTGCAGATCCTCCCGCACATCCTGTGCAAAAGAGGCAGCTTCTTATAATCCCCCTCCGTAAACCTCTCGCATTTCTCAAAGGTCCTTCTGAAATCCTCCTTAATATCCCCGATGACCGGATTATCATAAATAAAAGTAGCACATTCATAATGCTCATAAAGACTTCTGAAATCCAGATTGATCGTCCCCACCACAGCCTTGATATCATCCGACAAAAACATCTTTGCATGGACAAAGCCCGGAGTAAACTCATAAATTTTTACCCCCGCCTCCAAAAGCTTCGGATAATAAGTATGGGCAACAGAAAAAGCCACCTTCTTATCCGGTATGTGAGGCATGATGATCCGCACGTCGATCCCTCTCTGGGCCGCAAATTTCAACGCGGTAATGATCTCGTTTTCAGGGATCAGATAAGGCGTCATAATATAAACATAGCTCCTTGCCTTGTTCAAAATATCGATATAGACCTCTTCCGCCACATCTTCCCCGTTACAGGGATCGTCATTATAAGGGATCACAAACCCGTTTTTCCCGGACTTATCGGCGCCGCAGTCCGCATTCAGGTATTTCCCGTAATCCTCTTCTTTTGTATCCGAGATATTCCACATCTGCAAAAACATAGCCGTAAAGCTCTTGACCGCATCGCCGGAAAGCTTGACTGCCGTATCCTTCCAGTATCCGAACCTCTCGATATAATTCATATATTCATCGGCAAGGTTGATGCCGCCGTTATATGCAAGTTTTCCGTCAATTATTAGTATTTTTCGATGATCCCTGTAGTTTTGGTGCGATGAAAAGAAGGGAATTACCGGTGCGAACACCTTGACTTTAATCCCCTTTTCCCTGAGTTTTTCAGGGTATTTGCGGGGCAGCTTTAAAATTGAATTAAATCCGTCATACATCAGACGGACTTCCACGCCTTCTGCCGCCTTTTCCTCCAGAACCGCTAAAATCTCCTCCCATACACGTCCCGGATTGATGATAAAGTATTCCAGGAAAATAAACTTCTCCGCTTTCTTCAGCTCAGGAATCAGATCGGCGAGCTTTGCTTCGCCGTCCGGAAAATAGGTTACCTTTGTTTTATCATAGGAAGGAAATCCGTTTACATTCTGTATATAGTAGGCGAGATCGGTAATCGGCACGTTTTCCTTCCACATTCTCTGCACCACATCCTCATTGGGCGTCAGGTATTCCTTTGTCTTATCGATATTTTTGTGAAGTCCTTTTTTGATGCCCACGCTTGCAGGATTAATCCGCACCAACAGATACAAAACGGCGCCAAACACCGGAACCACACACAAGGGCACCATCCACGCCAGTTTAAAGGCAGGGTTGTCATTGCTGTTGATAATGACCACCACTAAGACCGCAGCCAAAATGTTTAAAGAATAGAGTACCCACTGGGAATATTCGCCCATGATGGTAAAAACCCAGAGCAGCAGGGCTATCTGCAGAAGCATTAGGATAACGACCATCATGATCCTGCTGAATATTAAATTTACCAAAGCATTTAAACCGGTTTTTTTGATCTTTACCGCTTTATTTTTTATCTGTTCTTTTTTCATGATATTTCCTCTTCTGCCTAAAACTTTGCCGCACCTATCCATGCAAGGCTACAGGCTTACTACATTCTATCATAAAACAGATAAAATAAAAAATGATAAAATTATAAAATCTTATGCCCTCCCCGGCTTTGCTACATAATGTACACCGAAGGCAACCGCTCCCGAAAGCAGGACCCCGATGACGGCTCCTGCCGCTTTTCCCATGGCTGTGCTGCTAAAGATACCGATAAAAACGGTTGCCAGCTCTGCAAGCATAATGCCCAGTATCAGATAATGGGCCGTTTTAAATGAAAATAGGCCGCTTCCCGAAATATCTCTTCTTTTATCGCACAGATATGACAGGATGATACAGATAACGGTCATTGTCAAAAGAACTATCGCCCCGGGGCTTCCGGGCGGCAGGTCCTCCCCGAAGAAAACGGTCTTTCCCGTATACGCCTGTATACAGTAGAGTCCAAACCAGATGATGAAAGCGGAAAATACCGCACCCGGGATGTGGTTTGCTATTCTTTTTGAAAAAACCAGCAGAACATAGACAAAAGTATTTACAATAAACAGGCTGCAGATCCGGTCAGACACCCATACCGAATAATCGGCGTTGTAATCGAGCCCTTTCATCCAATCATTCATAAGAGGCCGGCTGATAATAACCGGCAGCCATACAAAAAGAATCCCGCAGATAAGATCATAGGTAACAAAGCTCCTTCCTTTTACAGGCAGAAGTTTCTGAAATTCCTTTCCATGCTTTCCCTCCATTATATGCCATCTCGCGATCTGGGCCGCCGCCACTATAAAAAAGACCGCTTTCATTCCGTTTTTATATAAGTTTCCCGGATCCGTATCTCCCCACAGACGCAGCAGCATATCCGCGCTTTCACGATACTGGGATATATCATATCCTTCCCCCTGCATCACTGCAAATTCTATGGATCTACAGCATCCCGCCATCACGTAAAAAAATGCAAGGATCACAACAACAGCCGTACATAATAAGTAGATTCTGTCCCTTTTAAACAATTTTCCGCACTCTTTCATTCTTATCATTCCCTCCTTTTGGCACAGGGCGGTCATCTGCTCCTTTCGCCCCATGTCAGATAATGCACGCCTGCAGTTACAGTCCCTGCAATCAGGATTCCCACAACATTGGCGGCCATGCCCCGTTGTATGATCTCACTGTTTAAAAAGATGCAGAAAAGCTCCGCAAATATTGCCGCCATCATCAAAAAGTGCACCGGCTTAAAATAGAACAGCCCGTTTCCGGCAATATCTCTTTTTTTATCGCACCAATAGGACAGCGCCACAATCACCGGCACCGATGCAGCCAAAAGCAGATAGCCGCTCCGCTCTCCCGGGCTATACCGCCCTAAATCCCAGAATACGGATATATCCCATCCCAGTATGGCCCCTATGCCAAAGACAACCGGTACGGTCAAAAAGATTCCGGGTATATATCTGGTAATTTTCTTTGAAAGGACCAGCAGGGAATACAGAAACGAAACAAGGATCAATTCTTTTATAATCTCCACACAGTTTTCGTTTACATCCTTTCCCATAAAGGTAAGGCCATACCCCTTTGATAAGAGCATTACCGCAATAAACTCTACCGCTATGGGTATCCACAAAAACAATATGCCCAGAATATAGTCGTACGTAACATAGCCGGCGGATTTCAGGGGAAGCTGGTTTGCAAATTCCCGTCCCCTCCTTCCTTCCAATACGCCCCACTTTAAGATCTGCGCTAAAAGCACCACCGCAAAGATCCATTTCATCATGGATATACAGGCATACTCTAATATTTCCGAAAATATCATCCCGTCATCCGAAAAAAATTCTTCCACAAAAGCCTCTCCATGGATTTCCATAAATGAAGCCTTCATTTCCAGCAGCTGACGGACCAGTCTCCAACCGTTAATAAAGCCGGCCAAAAGGATAAAAACCACCGCTCCTGATAAACACAACAAAAAAATTTTATCTCTTTTGAACAGTCTTTTACATTCCTCCATATGGCTCCCCTCCCTACTTTGTTTTTTCCTTTTTTATCAGGCAGTATATTTCTTCCAGTGTGATCTGTTTCCCTTCCAGTTCCTCTGCCCCGCATTCCGACAAACGCTTCAGGTTTTCATCTCTGTTCCCCATGGTGTAAAATTCTGTCAGCCTGCCGATCTGTCCGCAGACAGATATCCGGGGATCCGTAATGCTCTCGGGCGTTTTCCCGTCCTTCCACACTGCCTGCCACTTCTGCACGCTTTCCATCAGTTCATCCAGAGTTCCCTGCCATATCATTTTACCTTTTTCCATGATCGTTAAGCTGTCACAGATCTGTTCGATCCCCGAGAGGTTATGGCTGGAAATGACCACGCCCAGTTCCCTCTTTTCCACCTCGTCTATTAAAATATCCTTAAAATATTTCCGGCTCTCGGCGTCCAGCCCGCTTTCCGGTTCATCCATGATCAGATATTCCGCCCTCTGGGCAATAGCCAGCATAAACGCCAGCTTTGTTTTCTGTCCCTTAGAAAGATTGCCGATGGTCTTTTTCTTGTTCAGTTGAAATTTTTTATTAAGCTCATCAAATTTTATGACCGAAAAGTCCTCATAGAAATTCTCATACAGCCTGATGATCCCCGCAATGGAATAAATGGAAATAAATTCCTGGTTATCCGAAACGTAAGCCACCTTTTGTTTAACCTCCGGCATATCGTATATTTCCCGGTCATCATAAAGAATTTTTCCCCTGTCGGTCCGGTAAATCCCCGCAAGGCACTTTAATAAAGTTGTTTTCCCCGCTCCGTTGGACCCGATAATGCCGTGTATTTCCCCCCTGTTTACCGTTATATCCATATTCTCAACAGCCATGACCTTATTATAGTCTTTGCCTGCGTTTAAAACCTTAAGCATAAACTCTCTCCTCCTGTTTATATGGAATCATAGATTTCCTTTACCAGTTCCATTACCCTTTCTGCGGAATATCCGCTCCTTTTCAATTCCAATATCTCGCTTTTCATCCTTTGCGAAAGCCTGTGGATCTGTTCCTCCTCCAACTCCCTGCCGCAGTCCGGCGCAATGAATGTGCCCTTTGCCCTGATGGTCTCAATGATCTTCTGCCGCTCCAGCTCCTGATAAGCCTTTGCTACCGTGGAGGGCGTTACCCCAAGGGCCTGGGACATCTTCCTGACTGACGGTATACTGTCTCCGGGCGAAAGCTGTCCTTTTATGATATACAGCTTTATCTGCTCCATGATCTGTTCGTAGATCGGCTTCTCACTCCTATAATCAATCTGAACCATGCCCTTCCTCCTTTCATTTTTATTTATGTGTCGTCTGTACTATCTGTATTAACTGTATTGCACTATCTAGTACAGTTAGCATAACATTATTCCTTTTGTCTGTCAACCACGAAATTCCATTTTCTGCAAAAATCAACCATCGACACTTATGCTGGAATATTTACACATTTTATGCAATAATAATATCATTACTTACTACAGAACAGGAGTATGCGAAAATGAAAGGATACCTCTCTATCGGAAAAGTGGCCAAACTGAAAAACGTTTCCATCAAGTCGCTCCGCTACTATGATGAGATCGGCATTTTTAAGCCTGCGCTCACTGACCACACGACCGGCTACCGGTATTATAAGGAAAGCCAGCTATACCTTCTGGACGCCATTTCCCTCTGCATAGAGCTGGGGATCCCCCTAAAAAGCATGTCCGATTATTGTGATAAAAACGGAAAGCCGGACTTACAGAAGCTCCTTGGAAACGCCAAGGCCATGGCGGAACAGAAGATCCGTTCCATGTACGTAGCCTTAGAGACTTTGCAGAACACCATCAGCACCTTGGAACACCACCCGCATATTTCCATTCCCGAAGGATGTCATTTAAAGACTCTACTTTCCCGGACGGTCCTGACCGTTCCCTTTGACGAATATACGGATGCCTTCCATTATAATCCCAAGCTTTTGTCCCTTTTTGTTAACGCCCAGAAGCTGGGGCTGGCCGCCTCCTACCCTTCCGGACTTATCTATGACTATCATAAGGGCGTACCGGAAAAATCCGTATTTATCCACGTAACGCCTTTGGCAGCCACACAAAACGGCACCGTTCCCGGAAACTGGGGAAAACATATCGAAGGCCTGCGCACCCTTCCCTCCGGTTCCTATATCTGCCGCCAGGATGCCGCCCATGAGATAGAGAACGCGCCGGGACTTTTAGGTCTGGATCAAAAATCATTAAAAAACTGTACCGTTATAGAAACCGACCTGTTAAAGGACGAAAAGGCGCAGACCGGCATGAATTACGAAATGCAGATATTGGTCTAAACACAATATCTGCATTCTCTTCATTCCCGGTCCGCGCGTTGTAATAGTAGCTTTCAAAAGGGGCTGTTACGGTATTTTCATCCTTGTCATAATATTCGGCCGTTATTTCATAGACAGTATTTCCCTCTTTCTCTGTAAAGTCTTCAAAATGGACTGCGAGAAAGCCGTTCTCGTTTTGGACCAGATAATAATAGTCAGGAATTTCTATCCCCAATATTTTTTCATAATTTTTTACCAGCATGGGATCGTTTTGTACCTTTTCTATTTTGTCCCCGGCAAAATGCTCCTCTATGGCCGTTTCCAAAGCCTGTTCTGTAGAAAAGGGCATTTTCCGCAAATGACTGTGGACTGAAAAATAAGTTTGGACCAAACTAAAGACTGGCATTCCGATATAGGGGTTTTCATCAAATCCATAATTTCCCGTACAGACCTTTTCATAGACCCCTTCTTCGTTCCTGCCGTACATATACTTTGTAACCCGTTCTTTACGGTTCTCCACGATACTCTGGATGATTCCGTCCGAAACAAAGGAAAACATAGTCGTCACTTTTGTTTCTTCCTTCCAGCCTTCCTCATCATGATAATAGATGCAGGTATCATAGCTGCTTGTGGAAGTACCGGCAACCTGCTGTACGATCAGCCTTTCATCGCAAATGACCGCTCCGCTTACCGCATCGCTCCACGCCGCGCCGGCATAGCAGGGAATCCCCAGGGCTATAGGTTCATATGGCTCTCCGTATCCCGTTTCTTTCTTTGGATAGACATAAAGCCACCTTCCCTGGGGACCGTATTCATTAACGGCATTCACGATAACGCCCAGATCGTCCGCACCGTCGCCATCCATATCCCCCGTAAAGCAGTCGTCTATCTCGCATTTTAAATCATCCGTCAATTCCCCGAATACGATATCTCCTTCCGCAACGATACCGGTCCACTGTCCCTCCAGCTCTTGAAGGTCAAAAGCCCTTTGGGACGATCGCAATTCTTCTGCATACAGTTTAAGATTTTTATCCTTATCATGCCACAGCTCCGCCACGGAATACCTCATAAACATATCTTTCGTAAGCGTTACCCGGGGATTTCCCGAGACGGCAAGCCAGATCAGGCTGTCGGGAAGCATCTTCAGATCAAAGGCGGCAAGCTCATTATCGTTAATATACAGCTTTTCCAGACAGGGCAGTTCAAATACCGGAGAAATATCCCTGATCCGGTTGTTTCTTATGCAAAGGCTCTTTAAGCTTTTCATTTCCCGGACAAATTCCAGATCATCGATCCCAGTTTCGTTCATGACGATCTCCTCCAGTCCGGTCAGATGGGCAAAAATACCGGGATCGGGAACATCCCCCATAACGGTAAGGCTTTTTAGCTTTGGGCAGTCCAGGCAGAGGGCTTCCGGCAGAACGCAGTTATAGATCTGCACCCGTTCAAGACTGTGGCAGTGATCCGGAAAATGCTCGGGCAGTTCATTTGACATTACCGTCATATTTTTAAGGAAGCTGCAATCCTTTAAAAAACCGAAATCGGAAAGGGCTTCGTCTTCGATCCACAAGGTTTCCAGTCCGGGAATAAATTGCAGATTCTCATAGCCTTCCACCCATTCCCCTGCAGTTTCCGGCTTTATGGAAATGCTGACCGCATTTACCGACGCCAGACGTTCCATATCTTCCCGTAACAAAACGATCTCTTCCAGCTCTCCTTCATCCTCGATCCGGATCGTCAGCTCCGTCATCTCCTGCAGCATTTTTTCCGTTAAGGGCTCCCCTTCTTCTATTTTATAACGAAGGGAATAACGTACCCATTTCTCCATGCTCTCTGAAGAAAAAACCACAGGTTTATCCTTATTGCCGTCTCCGTATTCTTCCGCCCCGCCAAAAAGGTCTTCCTTCTCCGTCCCAACCGCCTCATCATTTCCCGCTTTTCCGCCTGCTCCATCTTGCTCCGGGCCTCCGGCTGCCCCGTCGTTCCCCATACCACCCCCAGCATCACTTTCTGCCGCTCCTACGACCGTTTCTTTTAGGAAAGCCTCCTGTCTTTTCCCGCAGCCGGCCGCCGCCATAAGGCATAAAAACAGCAGGATAACAGACGCCTTTCTCCTTATATTTCTTATATTTCTTCTATTTCTTCTATTCCTTATATTCCTTCTATTTGTCCTGTCAGACATATCTTTTCTTTTCATCGGTCCGCCTCCACGCTAAAACTGTATGGGCGCCACCTCCGGCGTCAGGGCTTCCATCCTGTACTCCGGAAAGCTGTCGATCAGATCGTCAAGGCATACAGCCGTGGCATGGACCGTATCATGGGCCAGCATGACAACTTTTTTTCTTTTTAATGTAGAGGATGCGGCATTTTCAATCAAAACCTCCGGCTCCCCGCGGGTTACCGCATCTTCTAAGCTTGCGTTCCAGTCGAAATAAATAAATCCCGCTTCCGTCATACGACGTATGATCTCTTTATAAACCTTTTTATTATAATCATTCTGGCTGCCGCCGGGAAAACGGAACAGCTTTACCTCCACTCCCGTGGTTTCATAAACGATCCTGTAAGCCTTTTCAAAATCCTCCATATAGGCCTCGGGGCTTGCATAAAGCGCATCATAATCATGCCTGTAGCAGTGAATGCCGATAGTATGCCCTTCCTCTACGATCCTTCTTGCGATTTCGGGATGCTTTTCCACATTTTCCCCTACCACAAAAAAGGTTGCCTTGATGTTCTTTTCTTTTAAAACGTCCAAAATCGCATTGGTGTTTTCCTCACTCGGTCCGTCATCAAAGGTTAAATACATGGTTTTGGGAAAGAAGTAATAATTCACGCCGTCGGCGATTCCTTCCGCAATGAGGTCCTGATATTCCGGATCCGTAAGTTTCCGTCTTTCCGCCGAATTGGATAAAAATCCGGTTTCTATAAGGCAGGACGGCATATCGCTTTCACGGATCACATAAAGGCTGTCGGTTTCGCTCAACTCACGCCCTTTCACGCCGGTCGTCTGTACGATATACTTCCGGAACAATCCTGCCAGCCTTTCGCTTTCCTCTTCATAGCGGTCGTCACAGTACCAGACCTCCATGCCGCAGGGCTCATTTGTCTCGCAGGCATTCTGATGGATGCTGATAT
>ULTO01048791.1_pt1 | contig 12995 bp, 8 predicted proteins | sample 1957601 | NCBI WGS metagenome assembly ULTO01 (sample SAMEA4835734, study PRJEB28245) | human gut metagenome | biome: gut microbiome; material: fecal sample | place: Denmark | collected 2008 | reverse complement strand
GCCGAGCCGACGCAATATACAAACTGTACGTACAACGGCTCGTCATACAAAGCCGGAAAGAAAAATCCGCTTTCCGTTTATGCGGATGTCACCTTCGGGATAAGCTCGGAGCTTACGAGAAGTATTCCTTATGCAATCGGTCACCGGACGGATTTCTGCGAAATATATGATGACTCCGGAACCCTCGTTCCGTCATCCGCTTACACGACCGAAAAGCACAACGGCGCGCTTGAAGTGACGCTGAAGGAGGCGACCTCGTCAAAGCTGACGGTCAGAGTCAGAATTTCGGACGCGGAGGCGGAGGAGAACTTCGGCGTGCGGTCTGCGTTTTTCGGCGGCGTGCTTTTTGATGAGGGCGAGAGCGGCTCCGAAAAAAAGCTGATGGGCACATACGCGGACAAAATCTATGTCATAACGCTTACGGACGTCGGAATTGCGGATGAGAATGTTCTTTCCGTCTCTGCCGGAGACACCGTCACCGCGCTTGTAAGTCCCGGAGAGGAGAGATTTGTTTTCACGGAGAAGTCGATAAAAAGAGTCGGCTTTGACGGCGTCTCGCTTTCCGTAACACCCGTGAAAAACGGTTTCGGCTGTGACATCCCCGGCAGTGCTGTCTGCTTTTCGGAGGGCGTTTATTTTGCGAACACATACGGCGGAGTCTACTATATAGATAAGGACAGGGAAAGCTCCGTCGACGTTTGCAGGCGCGTCTCAGCCCCGGTGCACGACGAGTTTTTTGCAATGGTCAGCAGCGGCAAAGAGATGAGCGGGATCTGCTGTGACGGAAAATATTATCTTTTTGCCGACGACGATGTTCTCATATGGGACGCATACGAAAAGAGACCGTCGACGATGCTTTCGGCGCCGGAGGAACGGAAGCTCGTATGGTACAGGGCGAAAGTCGATGGGTTTGAGGGAGCGGTGCGCGCCGTCGGAGACAGAATCTATTATCTCTGCACGGGCGGGATAAAGCATTTCGGATTTGCTTTTGGCGGTGGCGACGGAATATTTGAAACCGAAACCCTTTATCCGGACGGGATGTTCGTCGAAAAAAGAATATCAAAGGTCTGTATTTCCGCAAGACTCGGAAAAAGCGCGGTGCTCCGCATAAAGCTCGACGGCGAAATGCAGGCGGATACATACACACTTTGCGCAGGAGAAAAACCGACTGTCTACACGGTGTCAATCCCCGGCAGAAATTTTTACGGCTTTGCGCTTCAGGTCAGTGGAGGCGACTTTGAAATTTACGGCGTCGGAACGGAATATTACATCTGAGGAATATTTGCGTTTTTTTGCGGAAACAATATATGTGACCGAAAAAAACGAAAGGAAAAGCGCACGGCGGTAATGAAAAAAGCCGTCGGCGCGGCGTAAAAAAATCATGAATATAACATTGAACGAAAAAGAAAAAAACTGTGTAAAGGATCTTGCGGATCAGGAAAAGCTCTGTATTCAGAAGTATGAAAAGTATGCGTCCATGGCGAAGGACAAAGTGCTTTGCGATCTTTTCACAATGCTCAAATCCGATGAGGAAAAGCACCTTTCATCATTGAACGACCTCATGAACGGCACCGTTTCGGCGAATGTCAACGTAAACGACAGCGCGGGCGCGACATATTCTCCCGCGGCAACTTATACGGGCAATTATGTTCAGGCTGACAAGGACAATGACTCCTTCCTCTGCACGGACGCGATCACAACGGAGAAATACGTTTCCTCCGCATATAATTTTGATCTGTTTCAGTTCGGCAGCACGGAGGCGAGAAAACTCCTTGCGGATATTGAGGTCGAAGAGCAGAACCATGCGGAAATGATGTTCAGATACAAAACCGTAAACTCAATGTGTTGATTTCCCGAAAAACAAAAGGCTTGCGCACAGCGCAAGCCTTTTCGGTTTATTTGAGAAATTTTCTCACTTTGTCTCTCCAGCGGAGCATATACTGCCGCGTCATAAGAGTGTAAAGCTTTTGAGTCATCAGCGCGATAACCATCGAAAGGACGAAATACAGAGCTGAAAGCCATTTGCTTTCCGGCAACTCCAGAAGCTCAGAGAAGAACACAAAGCCGACTGTCAGAAGTGCAAGGGGAAGGGCAATCTTCAGAATCGTTCCGAAGATTTTTCCCGCCTTATCGAAAATGAATTTCGTCGCCGCCATCGGCCCGAAGAGCGCCGCAAAGCATATCGGCGCAAAAAGGTTATTGCCGCAGATGAGAAAGCTCAGCACCGAAATTATCACGTAGACGGAAAAGCCATATCCGAGACCGATTTCGGCAGAGCAGAAAAGCACGATGAACGAAACTATGCATGCGGCTGAAATATCGAGCACGCCGAGCAGTCCGCCGATGAAGAGGATTATCGTGCCGAGAGCGGAAAGTATTCCGCAGACGGCGATTTTCTTTGTTCCTTTCATATCAGCAACAACGGATAAAGTCTCCGCCGCATGCTTCGCACATGCAGTCCATACAGATGAGGGTCGAGCAGACGTCGCAGACGCCGCATCCGCCGCCATCGTTTTCTTTCCGGTATCCGCCGGCGGCTTCCTTCATTTTTTCAACAGCCTGCTTGTATTCCGGGTTACCCGGATCCATTTCGGAGGCTGTCGAAAAGTTTCTCGAAGCCTCAAAATACCAGCCTCTGGCGGCAAAAACGAGACCCTTGAGATAATACCATTCCGCAGTCCTTTCGGAAGGATCGACGGCGTTGAGCTGAACGTCCGCCTCATAGAAATTCTGCTCGTTTATGAGTTGACGTATATCCGCAAAGCGACTTTCGTCCCTGTATGACTGCGAATAGCTTTCGCTTTCGCCGAAGGACTCATCCCGCTCTCTTTCCTGCTGACGCTGACGGTTTATCTTGTCATATGCTTCGTTTATTTCCTTCATCTTTTCCCCCGCGAGATCCGCCAGGGGAGAGCCGACGTAATTGTCGGGATGATACTTTTTCGCAAGATCGCGATAGGCACTTTTGATTTCTTCGTCCGTTGCGTTTTTATCGACGCCGAGCACCTTATATGGGTCTTTTCTCATTTTTCCGCCTCCTTTCTCATCGCCATAATAAGCGAATTCTCCATTCCTCCGCGGACAATGTTCGTTATGCAACGCATTACCGCGTCCGACCTCGGCGGCTCGATGAGAGCGATCGCGCGGTCGAGGGAGCGGAGCTCCAGCGTCAGTATGTCCGATATGTCCGAGGAGAGATATTTTTCCGCTTCTTCATCGCTTTCAAAAGCGAAGATAAACGGATTGTATTTGTTTTCTTTTTTGTCTTTTTTATAGTCGCACACGGCGTCCGCAAGGTAGACCCAGCGTCCCGTATGATAACCGATTTCCCGCGCGACTGTGGCAGTCGCCTCTTCATAGCCGACGGAGAGAAGCTCTCCGAGCAGCCTTCCGAAAACGTCCGCTACTTCGTCCGGACGGGGACAGTTTTCTCTTTCGAGCAATGAAAGCTTCGAAAGGTATTCCTCCGTCTTTGCCGATATATCCGGCAGGGCGGCTTTTTTGTCTATCCGTTTCGCATACGGAAGGAGCATTTTCGCAATCATGCGTTTAATGCCTTTTTCATCTCGGACATCGTCCTTACAGTTGTAATAAACGAGAATACCGCTCGCTCTTGCCGCAAATTCAAGTTCGGCATTGTCGCGGCAGACAGTTCGTTTTTTCATCGGGTGCGCTTTGCAGCGTATCCTTTCAAACGAAAGTTCCGTATCCGAAAGAGCCATCCGGCACAGGGCGAAAAACGTCATGTCGTATGACAGTGTAAAGGCGGAAATGCCGCCCGTATGCTTTGACATCGAGCGGCACAGTCCGCAGTATACGCTTCTGTAAAAATCGCTATCCTTGACTTTAAGCTCCGGTACAAGCGGTTTTACAAATCCGAACATTGTTTATGACGAATATCCGTAATAGCGGACGAGGTTATAATAGCTGTTGACGTAATCTTTTGCGAGGAAGGTATTCTTCATTGTAAAGCCGGAGATGGCTGCCGTATCGACCTTGACGGAAGCGTCATAGCCTTCGATGACGCCGTCATATTTGTCATATTTTACGTTGTCATTGTAATCCGAGAACCAATCTTCGTATTCTTCGTCCTCATAGACCTTGTCTACGAGCTCGATACGCTTTACAAAGTATGTGTAATCGTTTGTGTCGCCTGTGGAGAGAGCGTCCGTGCATTCGCCGATTTCAAGCTTCTTTACAGCCTCGTTTACGTTCGAAGCGTTTGTTACGAGGTCGTTGTTCTTGGGGATGAACACGCCGCGCTTGAGCGTTACGGAATAGTAATTGTCGGAATGTTTCTGAACGAGCTCTTCAAAATCGACGCCGTTCTTGATATCCTGCTGGATTTCCGCCGCGAGGGTTGCTTTCTTTTCCTTTTCCTCCTGCGTCAGCTTTTCCGTTTCATATGCCTTCTGCTCGGTCACCTTGCCGTCCTTATCGGTTGTCGTCTTGACAACACGATTGCCGTTTTCGTCCGTCTTTACCTTGTTGTTCATGTCGAGCATGATGAAGAGATAGCCTACGTAATTATCCTTATAATATTTGTCGAGTTCTTCGGCTGTAACGGGGTCGATACCTTTGTCGCCATAGAGGTATTCAACGACCGCCTTGGACTTTTCAGCCATTATGAGATAATCATAGAGCTGGTTCGATGTGTATCCGAAGTACTGCTTGTAATAGCCCTTTCCGCGCTGGCTCTTGACGGCGGAGTCTACGTTCTTTTTGATACTTGCGATTGTTTCGTCGCTTATTGTGAGCTCGTATTTATCGAAAAGATACTGCTCTATGAGAACGGACTTGACCTGGGTTATCGCGCGGTCTGTATAGACCTTGTCATAGGTGATGCCTTCATCTGTTTTCTGATCCCAGATGGTGCTTTCGACTGACGAATTGAGAACGTTCTGGGTATAGAAGGTCTGCTTTGAATAGGTCATCATGAACTTGAAGAAGTTTGTGTCTGCCGTGTAGGTTTTTCCGTTGTCGGCTTCAAATGTCATGACTGTTTTCGCTCCGCAACCGGAAAGAGTAAGCGCGAGAGTTGCCATGAGCATTGCAAGTGCCAATGCAAAGGCAACCGTCTTTACTGTTTTTGCTGTGCGTTTCATAATTTTTGATTCTCCTTGTAATTTGTAAAAAGCGGAATTAAAAAGTCCTGTGTAACATTATACATACATTTTTCAATAAAATCTACTCTTTTTTTGATTTTATTTGTATATATTTTTTTAACAACCCGCAAATATAGGGTAAAATCGGTTCTCCGCTCTTGTTTTTGCACCTTATTGATGGCTTTGTCGACGCTATGACGGTGATTGATTTCTTCGGATAGAGGGAAATCATCTCCGACCACGCGGGGATATCGAGGTATCTCGGATAGATGACGGCGCCGTCCTCGCTCTGGTCTATCTGGACGAACCCGCAGTCGATTGCGAGCGCGCGGAGGAGGGAGATGGAGAGGAGCGTTTCGACGGACGGCGGAAGGTCTCCGTAGCGGTCGAGCAGCTCTGCGGCGATATCGTCCATATCCTGCTCCGTTTCGACGGTCGCGATTTTCTTGTAAACGTCGATACGCTGGGCGGAATCGCTTATATAGCTTTCGGGAATATATGAGTCCCTGCCGATGTTTATCGTGCAGTCGGCTCGTTCCTTCGGCTTTTCGCCCTTCTCTTCGAGCACGGCTTCATTGAGTATTTTTATATAAAGGTCATAGCCGATGCTCTCCATGTGCCCGTGTTGACGTGCGCCGAGAAGGTCACCCGCGCCGCGTATTTCAAGGTCGCGCAGGGCTATCTTGAAGCCGGAGCCGAACTCGGTAAAGTCGCGGATTGCCTGAAGGCGCTTCGTTGCGATTTCCGAAAGGGATTTCGAGCGGGGATATGTGAAATAGGCGTAAGCCCTGCGGGAACTCCTGCCGACGCGTCCGCGTATCTGATGAAGCTGTGAAAGCCCCATTTTGTCCGCATTTTCGATTATCAGCGTGTTTGCGTTCGGAACGTCAACCCCCGTTTCGATTATCGTCGTGCAGATGAGAATATCAATGTCACCGGAGACCATCCCCTGCCATATGGCGGAGAGCTCGTCCTTTTCCATCTGTCCGTGCGCGACCTCAATGACCGCGTCCGGAAATTCCTTTCTCAGTTTTATCGCCTTCTGAACGATCGTGTCAACTCTGTTGTGCAGATAAAACACCTGTCCGCCGCGGCGCAGCTCTCTGCGTATCGCCTCGTTTATTACTATATCGTCGTGTTCGAGAACGTATGTCTGAACGGGCAACCTGTCGCTCGGCGCCTCATCCAGCACGGACATATCACGTATCGAGCTCATAGCCATATTCAGCGTTCTCGGAATGGGGGTTGCCGTAAGCGTCAGAACGTCGACGTTCTTTGAAAACTGCTTGAGCTTTTCTTTGTGTGCAACGCCGAATCGCTGTTCCTCGTCGACTATCAGCAGTCCGAGATCTTTGAACTGCACGTCCGACGACAGTAGCCTGTGCGTACCGATTATTATATCGACGTCGCCCCTTTTGAGCGCGCGGAGCGTTGCCTCCTGCTCCTTTGCCGTGCGGAAGCGGGACATAAGCGAAATCTTTATCGGAAACGCTCTCATTCTTGAAACGGCTGTCTGATAATGCTGCATTGCGAGAATTGTCGTCGGGACGAGAATTGCAACCTGCTTGCCCGCTTCAACCGCCTTGAACGCCGCGCGGAGGGCAACTTCTGTCTTTCCGAAGCCGACGTCTCCGCAGAGCAGTCTGTCCATGGGGACAGAACGTTCCATATCCTTTTTTATGTCCTCTGCGGCGGCAAGCTGACCGTCCGTCTCGTCATATTCAAAGGTCGATTCAAATTCCCTCTGCATTTCTCCGTCTGCGGGGAAGGCGTAACCGGGGCGGTGGAGCCTTTCGGCATAAAGCTCTATAAGCTCTTTTGCCATCTCCTTGACTTCCGCCTTGACGCGCGACTTTGCCCTTGCCCATTCCGTTCCGCCGAGCTTTGAAAGATGAAGCATTCCGTCGTCCGCTCTTGCGCCGATGTATTTTGAAACGAGGTCAATCTGCTCGCAGGGAACATAGAGCACGTCGGTGCCGGCGTATTGAATTTTCATATGGTCGCGGCAGACGCCGTCATAATTGCGTATGCTTTCAAGCCCCATATACCGCCCTATACCGTGCGTGACGTGGACGACGTAATCACCGACTTCAAGATCCGCATAAGAGAGAATTTTTTCCTTTGCCGAACGTGCGGATTTTGCATTGCGCAGCTTTCTTATCGCGAGCTTGCGCTTTGCAAGACTCTGATTTTCGCGCAGGGAAATGCAGGCAAAGCCGGAGCGGATAAGCTCGAAGCCCTCCGCATCAAAACAGCTTATATATACGCACCTGCGCGGGATATCCGTTATTTTCGTAAAGTCGGGAGCGGACGCCGCGCTTATGTTGCTTTCGCCCATCAGCTTTACGAGATTGTTTATTTCAACCTCGTTTTCGCAGAGGATGAGTATCGATTCGCCCGCCGTCACATAGGAGGTGACGTCCTCGACGAGCGCGCCGTAATTTCCCGTAGGCGATGCGGTTTTGCGGCTTTCAAAGGAGTAAATCCCCGAAATCCGCTCTCTGTATTGTGAAATAAAGCTGTTTATAAGCACGGCGGGATTTCTGCCGACGAAGGCATAAAAATCCTCTGCGTCCTCTGAAAACGCGCTGTATTTTGATATCATAACGCCCGACGAGATAAGCTCCTTTATCGTCTCCTCGTAATGCCATGCATAGGCTTTGAGCCGTTCCTCAACCGATGACGACTCCGTCATAACGACGAGCGTATCCTCGCAGAACCAGTCGATGAGGGCTGTACATTCGGGATAGACGAGTGAAATATATTTATCCGCAAAGGGAAGCTCAAGGCCGTTATCTATGGCGTCCTTTTCGTGCATAAGCGACTCTCTCGCCTCGGCGGTTATCGTCTTTTTCAGCTGGGCGGATATTGCGGCGGACATTTTTGCCCTTGCTTTTTCGTCCGTCAGAATTTCGCGGGCGCACGTTACGGTCACTTTTTTCACGTCGGCGACGCGGCGCTGCGTCATTATATCAAAGGAATATACGGAGTCGATTTCGTCCCCGAAAAATTCAATCCTGACGGGGGAGGGAAGCTGCGGAGGGAAAATATCGACAATGCCTCCGCGGACGGAAAACTGTCCCTTGCCGTCAACAAGGCTCTCTCTTACGTATCCTGCGGAAACGAGGAATGAGGAAAGGGCGGCGATATCGTGCGTTTCGCCTTCCGATACCGTCAAGGTCGCTTTTTCAAGACGTCCTCTCGGAATTGTATATTGTATTGCCGCGTCCGGCACCGTCACGACGACGTCGATGTCGTCTTCGGCCATCGCCGTTAGTACGGCAATCCGTTCGTGCTCCGTATCGTGCGAGGAAACGATATTATAAAGCACGGGGTCGCGGACGGGGTAGACCATAGAACGAAGTCCCACGCCGGAAAGAAAAGCGTTTATCGATGCGGCGGTCTTTTCGTCGTGCGCTATGACAAGAGCGGGGGACGACGTTATTTTTTCGGAAACCAAAGCGGCGAGGAAAGCATTTTCAGCCCCCTCGCAAAGTCCCGTTACCATCGCGGGCGCCCGATTTTCTATCCGTAGCTGACCCCGCAGGTTTTCAAGCAGTTGACCGTATTCGCGCTCTGCGCGGATACGGCTTGAAAGTATATTCATTTTATTTCTCCGTTCTGTTGTAAAGGCACATCGCCTTCTCCGTTTCGCCCGATATTATCAGGCGCACAGCGTCAAAAATATCGTCCCTGCGACTTTCCGTCAGCTTCATATCGCCGTCCGGCAGATTTCCGAGAACCCAGTCCGCAAGGTCATATTCGGGAGTCGGCTTTTTGCCGACGCCTATTTTCACGCGGGGATATTTCTCCGTTCCGAGCCACGCGTTTATGCTTTTCAGCCCGTTGTGACCGCCGGCGCTGCCCTCTCTGCGGATACGGATATGACCCGGGTCAAGGGAGACGTCGTCGCTTAAAATTATTATATTGTCCGGTGAAATTTTATAAAAATCAGCCGCCGCTTTCACCGCCGTTCCGGAAGCGTTCATAAGAGTCTGCGGCTTCATTAAAAGCACTTTCGTACCGCCGATTTCACATTCGCCGACGAGCGAATCAAACTTCGCGCGGTCGATCTTTGCGCCGAGCTTCGCGGCGATATAGTCTATCGCGCGGAAGCCGGCGTTATGGCGGGTGTTATCATATTTTTTGCCGGGATTTCCGAGCCCGACGACGATGAACGTCGGGGGACCGGAGACCGCGGTTGTTTCTATTTTTTTGAAAAGGTCGAATATCGACATTTGTTTTTCCTCCGTGATCGTCGGCTTGCGCGTGCAGGCAGACGCTTTGCAAGGTATATTTTACACAAAATACAACCGTTTTGCAAGGGTAAAGCGTCGATTTTGAAATAAATCTTCGGAAAATAAATCTTTTTCATAAAATTTTTTGAAAAAACTATGGATATTGCGATTTTGTTGTGATATAATATCTAATCGAATAAAGTTAGCAAAACTTTAATAAATAAAAAGTGGAGGAATTTCACACAATGGCAGCAAAAAAATATTGTTACCTGTTCAGCGAAGGCAACGCAAACATGCGTGAGCTTCTCGGCGGCAAGGGCGCAAACCTTGCGGAAATGACAAACATCGGTCTTCCCGTTCCTCAGGGCTTCACAATCTCGACAGAAGCCTGCACACAGTATTATGAAGACGGCAAGAAAATCAATCCTTCCATCGAAGCCGAAATAATGAGCTATATTGAGAAGATGGAAGAGATCACCGGCAAGAAGTTCGGTGATCACGAGAATCCCCTTCTCGTTTCCGTCCGTTCCGGCGCAAGAGCGTCGATGCCCGGTATGATGGACACAATCCTCAACCTCGGTCTCAACGAAGAGGTTGTTGACGTTATCGCAAAGAAATCCGGCAATCCCCGTTGGGCTTGGGACTGTTACAGAAGATTTATCCAGATGTTCTCCGACGTCGTTATGGAAGTCGGCAAGAAGTATTTTGAAAAGCTCATCGACGAGATGAAAGAAAAGAAGGGCGTAAAGCAGGATATAGAGCTTGACGCAAACGACCTCAAAACTCTCGCCATGCAGTTCAAGGCTGAATACAAATCCAAGATCGGCACGGACTTCCCCTCCGATCCCAAGGTTCAGCTCTTTGAGGCTATCAAAGCCGTTTTCCGTAGCTGGGACAACCCCCGCGCAAACGTATACCGTCGTGACAACGACATTCCCTATTCATGGGGTACAGCCGTAAACGTTCAGATGATGGCGTTCGGCAACATGGGCGACGACTGCGGTACAGGCGTTGCATTCACGCGTGACCCCGCTACCGGCGCAAAGGGTCTTTTCGGCGAATTCCTTACAAACGCTCAGGGCGAGGACGTCGTTGCCGGCGTTCGTACGCCTATGAAGATTGCAGAGATGGAACAGAAGTTCCCCGAAGCGTTCAAGCAGTTTGAGGACGTCTGCAAAACACTTGAAAATCACTATCGCGATATGCAGGATATGGAGTTCACAGTTGAACACGGCAAGCTCTATATGCTCCAGACACGTAACGGCAAGAGAACGGCTCAGGCTGCTCTCAAGATCGCTTGCGACCTCGTTGACGAAGGAATGAGAACTCCCGAAGAAGCAGTTGCAATGATCGATCCCAGAAACCTCGATACACTTCTTCACCCGCAGTTCGATACAAAGGCTCTCAAAGCCGCAACTCCTCTCGGCAAGGGTCTCGGAGCTTCTCCCGGCGCAGCTTGCGGACAGGTTGTTTTCACAGCCGAGGACGCAGTTGAATGGAAGGCAGCCGGCAAGAAGGTCGTTCTTGTACGTCTTGAAACCTCTCCCGAGGATATCACGGGTATGAAGGCGGCTCAGGGCATACTCACCGTCAGAGGCGGTATGACGAGCCACGCAGCCGTTGTTGCACGCGGAATGGGAACATGCTGTGTTTCCGGTTGCGGCGACATCAAGATGGACGAAGAAAACAAGAAATTCGAGCTTGCAGGAAAGGTATTCCACGAGGGCGACGAAATCTCCATCGACGGTACGACAGGTAACATCTATGCAGGACTTATCCCGACGGTTGACGCAAAGATCGCGGGCGAGTTCGGCAGAATCATGGCTTGGGCAGACGAATTCAGAAAGCTCAAAGTCCGTACAAACGCAGACACACCCAGAGACGCAAAGAAGGCAAGAGAGCTCGGCGCGGAAGGTATCGGTCTCTGCCGTACAGAGCATATGTTCTTTGAGGCTGACAGAATTGCGGCTTTCAGAGAAATGATCTGCGCAGACACAGTTGAAGAGAGAGAAGCGGCTCTTGATAAGATTCTTCCTTATCAGCAGGGCGACTTCGAAGCGCTTTACGAGGCTCTTGAAGGAACCCCCGTTTGCATCAGATTCCTTGACCCGCCGCTTCACGAGTTCGTCCCGACAGAAGAGGCTGACATTGAGCTTCTCGCAGCGGCTCAGGGCAAGAGCGTTGAAAGCATCAAGGCGCTTATCGCTTCGCTCCACGAGTTCAACCCGATGATGGGTCATCGCGGCTGCCGTCTTGCGGTAACATATCCCGAAATCGCAAAGATGCAGACAAAGGCTGTCATCCGCGCGGCAATCAACGTAAAGAAAAATCATCCGGACTGGAACGTTAAGCCCGAAATCATGATTCCGCTTATCTGCGAGGTAAAAGAGCTTAAGTTCGTAAAGAAGGTTGTTGTTGAAACGGCTGACGCTGAGATCGCAGCGGCAGGCGTCAAGCTTGATTATGAAGTCGGCACAATGATCGAAATTCCTCGTGCCGCTCTCACAGCTGACGACATAGCAAAAGAAGCGGACTTCTTCTGCTTCGGCACAAACGACCTTACCCAGATGACTTACGGCTTCAGCCGTGACGACGCAGGCAAGTTCCTCAACGCTTACTATGAGACAAAGATCTTTGAAAACGATCCGTTTGCAAAGCTCGACCAGGTCGGCGTAGGCAAGCTTATGAAGATGGCGATCAGCCTCGGCAGACCCGCAAACCCGAACCTCCATATCGGTATCTGCGGCGAGCACGGCGGCGACCCGACATCCGTTGAGTTCTGCCATAACATCGGTCTTGATTACGTTTCCTGCTCACCGTTCCGCGTGCCGATCGCACGTCTTGCGGCAGCTCAGGCAGCTATCAAGGACAAAAAGAACTAAGATATAGTCTTTATAAGGGCTCCCCGCTTCGGCGGGGAGCTTTGTTACTGTACACAAAGGGGCGTCTGTGCCGTTACCGGCAAAAAGCATCGGTGTTTGCAATAAAATCGGCGGGAAATATTGACAGAAGCGCAAATTTGATGTATAATTCATTGTAGTATATTGGATGATTTTGCGGCTTTTCACCTTCCGTATCGGAAGGCGGGGCAATCAAAGGGCATGAAAATTCGTGCCTTTTGTTTGCCGGTGGGCGTGATAAAATCATTTCCGAAGGAAAGGAGACAATTTTATGAAAATTGCACAATCGGCATTTTGCACAAGCGGGGGGGGGTATTCTCTTTTCAAGTTGGCTAATGTAGACAATGACGCTTGCGCAATACGCACAATTATTTAGCGGAATATCTCTCTTTGATGTCGATGAGGGGAGATTTTCCTTTCCGTTCATCGACAAAAAATCTATTAAGGAGAAGAAAGACTATGAAAAAATTCTCATCCAAAAGAGCATTGCTTCTCAGCGTACTTTCAATGGTAATCTGCGTATCAATGCTCATCGGCTCGACATTCGCATGGTTTACGGACTCCGCAACGGCAAATGTCAACACAATTGAAGCGGGTAATCTCGAGGTTGACCTTCAGATTAAGAACGCAGAAGGTAACTGGGTATCCGCGGAGAACAAAACGCTTGATTTCGTAAAAGCGACGGGCGCTCCCGCAGGCGAAAAGACTCTTTGGGAACCGGGATGCACATATCAGCTTCCCGAACTCAGAAT
>ULTO01075146.1_pt1 | contig 13006 bp, 12 predicted proteins | sample 1957601 | NCBI WGS metagenome assembly ULTO01 (sample SAMEA4835734, study PRJEB28245) | human gut metagenome | biome: gut microbiome; material: fecal sample | place: Denmark | collected 2008 | reverse complement strand
GGGGGGATCGGTTTCGGAGTCTATTCTTTTCTGCACAGGGAACCGGCGAAAGAGCCTGAGGTAACAGTGGAACCGGAGCCTGTAACGGAAGAACCGGAACCTATGGTTTCTGAAAATGAGCCGGAGGAGGAAGTAACGGTTTCGGTTTCTGAAAATCAGCCCGAAGACGAGGAAGTGACGGAGCTTACGGACGAAATGAAGGCGGCGATCTTAGATGAAACCATTGCCGGTTATCTTGCAAATATGACCCTTGAGCAGAAGGTTGCCGGTTTGTTTTTTGTAACGCCGGAAGGTCTGACCGGTTCTAACGATATGACAATAGCCGGAAGCGCCCTGAGCGCAGCTTTAAGCGACTATCCCGTAGGCGGGCTTTTGCTTACCCAGAGCAACATGGAAAGCCCGGAGCAATTTAAAGAAATGATTTTCAGTATAAAATCCTTTACGGGCAATGAGGTTTTTATAGGCGTTGAAGAGACAGGCGGGGAAGACAGCCCTTTTGTGGCTTCAGGATTGAGCGAGGCCGTTATCACTGACCAGAAAACCATCGGCGAATCAGGAGAAAATGCAGGAGCATATACTGCCGGGATCGCTATTGGAAACCGAATGAATGAATATGGCGTTAATACGGTAATAGGCCCCTTGGCGGATGTGGCCTTTTCGGAAAGCGGATATACATCTGCCCGGTCCTTCGGGGATGACCCCGGAATGGTAAAGGATATGGTAAGAAATGCGGTCAGGGGAATTGAAGACCAGAACATACATGCATGTGTAAAGTTTTTCCCGGGATACGGGGACGTGGAAAAAAGTCCTGAAAGCGCAAGACCGGTGTCGAATCGGACGAAGGAAGACATTGCAGAAAAGGATTATCCCATTTATGACGACGCCATTAGAGGCGGAGCGGATTTTATCATGGTTTCACAGATTGCCTACAAGCCTATTACAGACGATGTTCCGGCATGTCTTTCCTCGGAAGTGGTAACGGATATGCTGAGAGGGGAATTGGAATATGAAGGCATTATTATGACGGATTATCTGGATACCCACTCCCTGATCATGCACTATAAGCATGCGGATGCGGCGGTTATGGCTGTACAGGCAGGTGCGGATATGCTGTTCTGTCCCGGAGACTTTAAGAAGGCATATAACGGCATTTTGAGTGCGGTGGAGAAAGGGGAGATCACGGAAGAGCGGATCGATGAATCCCTTTATCGTATTTACCGCGTGAAATACAGGGACTTGATAGATTATGATGCGGTTGCGGGGCTTATTCCGGCAGGAAATTAACTGAAAAAAGCAATATAGATTTTGAGGGTAATATAAAATCGTATCAGTGTAACCGAATACAGTTGTAGAAAAGATGGGAAAACAGAATGGCAGATATTTACGTGGCAGATCAGAAACGTTATGAAAAGATGGCATATAACAGGGTGGGGAGGAGCGGCTTGAAATTTCCGGCGGTTTCATTAGGCTTTTGGCATAATTTTGGCTCAAAAGATAATTATGACCTGATGAAAGCTATGTGCAGGACAGCATTTGATCATGGCATTACCCAATTTGATCTGGCGAACAATTACGGTCCTGTTTATGGGAGCGCAGAATCGAATCTGGGCAGGCTGATGGAGGAAGACTTCAGAGCGTACAGGGATGAATTGGTAATAACGACCAAGGCCGGATATGATATGTGGGAGGGGCCGTATGGCGATCATGGCAGCAGGAAATATTTGATGGCAAGCATTGACCAGAGTCTTAAGCGCATGCGGCTTGATTATGTGGATATTTTTTATCATCATCGTATGGATACGGAGACGCCTCTGGAGGAAACGATGACCGCTCTGGCAGATATAGTAAGAAGCGGTAAGGCATTGTACGCAGGTGTGTCTAATTACGATAAAGAATATACAGAAAAGGCGGTAAAACTTTTGCAAAAGCAGCACTGTCCCTTTATCGTAAATCAAAGGAGATATTCTATTTTTGACAGAACGATTGAAAAGGATGGAGTAAAGGCATACTGCAAGGAAGCCGGTGTGGGGATCATTGCGTTCAGTCCGTTGGCACAGGGAATGCTGACGGACAAATATCTGCATGGCATACCAAAGGACAGCCGCATTGCAAAAGATCCGAGATTTCTTCATGCGGCAGATCTGACAGAGAACAGGCTGGAACAGATCAGGCGGCTGAATGAACTGGCCGGACAGCGGGGACAGACGCTGGCGCAGATGGCTCTCTCCTGGGTGTTAAAGGACGATGGAGTCTGCTCTGTACTGATCGGTGCGTCTAAACCGGAACAGATTGTGGAGAACATTGCAGTAGCGGAACATGCGGATTTTACGGAAGAGGAATTAGGAATAATAGAGGAAATCTGCAGAATTGATGGCACTTAAAGACGGGATCATGCAGCTGGCGTAATCGGTAAAATAATTTGTATTATAGCAAAAACTTAAAGGCGTATGGAACAGTCATTGTAAACCATGCGTCTTTTTAGTAATTCTATAATATTTTACACGGAAATTTTCTTGTCTTTTTCTTATTTTTTGCCCTTACAATATAAAATGATATCATTTAACTGCTAAGTGACTGTATAATATTTATTCAAAGTAGATTACCATTTATCTATACCAAAATAAGGAGGCCGGGGATGTGGCAACTAATAAGCGCGTATTTACTTTACGTCTGCCGGATGAGGTATTTGATAAAATAGGTATTCTGGCTACTAAAGATCATCGCTCCATGACCAACTATATTGAGTATGTATTAGTGAAACATTTGGAAGAACTTGAAAATGAACAGGATACAATCCAAACCCGTCAGGCGGAATGAAAGCTTCAAATTGTTTAGTCAAACTATATTTCAATACAAAATGCTATCACTTACCTGTCTAATGAACGTATATATTTTTTACATACTGGTTTAATATATATTTATTCTCAGAATGGAGCATAAAGATATGACAACCAATAAGCGCGTATTTACTTTACGTCTGTCAGACGAAGTGTTCGATAAAATAGGTGTCCTGGCAACTAAAGAACATCGTTCCATGACAAATTATATTGAGTATGTGCTGATTCAGCATTTGGAAGAAATAGAAAAAGAAAAGGCCGCATCTTCAAGGGGCGTTATCCGGCACAAAGAGTTTTTGTTAGTCTGAATATCAAGATATACAATTTGTTCTATATTTTTGAATCTGAGACAGAAGGATAAATTATCAGAAAAAACACAGTTAATATTTAGCTTTAATGAAATAAAGGGAGTACAAAGTAAAATGGAATCAGAATATATACAATTACCGCCGTTACCGTCAGATATGCCCAAGGAAGCCATAGGAATGCTCTGGGTATTTGCAAAAATGCCAAAACAAGAACAGAAAATGATTCGGGATTTTGTTCGGGAAAGTCTGAAAGAGGACGATAAAGATCTCAGCGGAACAGATTTAGCTAAAGAAATACATGAACTGGACTTGGAAGTGCGCCCGGAAATAAAAGAATTTGTAGATCTCATGAAAAAACTGATAGGGACAATGATAGCCCAGTCATGCGAGGTGGCTGCGCTTATCTATGAGAATTATTGTATAGAGGAAAAGTCTATAAAAGAAATTTCGGAAGAGTTTCACGTGGATGAAGAGTCTATACAGGTCATAGCGCGGTATTATGATAAAAAAATGAAATCCTAAGAGAGGTAAAGTGAGAAAGTAACTGAAAAGGTAACTTACAAACGAACTTACAAACGAAATGAAATTCCGTATTGACAAATCCAGAATGCTTTGTTATATTAATATTTGTCCGTAAGAAGTTTGGACAAATGCACGAGTGGCTCAGTGGTGGAGTATCGCCTTGCCAAGGCGAGGGTCGCGGGTTCGAATCCCGTCTCGTGCTTGCTAAAAGCCTAGTAAATACTAGGCTTTTATTCATTCATGTTGCATGGTTTCAAAATAATCAAGAGTTTTATCCTCAAATCATTTGTTATATTCATCAATTGTTTCCTGGTATATTTCTTTTAAAACACGGTCAGAACTCCATCCTCCACGCTTCATGATGTACTGATCTGGAGCTCCAATAGTATGCATGATAGTAGCAGAGTAGTGGAAGTCATGTATTTGACAGATTAATGTATATTGGTTATAATATGCTTAACAAGAGAGCCAATGGCTAGAATACACCTAGCCGCCGGCAAGCATCAGCTTAAAAAATAGCGCCTTATCTTACCAGGACAGGGGCGCTATTTTTTGCGTTGTATGTAGATAACAAGAGTTATAACAGCACAAAGCATAATTACAAAAGTGAATAAATCGCTAAATGTAACCATTGGCACCAGCTCCCTTCCTTAAGTGTCCGGCAGCTGACATAATCGCCCCATTGGCTCCCTAGGTAAGCATATTATATTGTCAAGGTAGTTATTATTTATTATGCGTAATTACATCAAATACAGACAAGTTTTTATCGGGAAAATGATATAACTCACTTGTTCTGAGGGAATTATATCGGGATTTCCCGATGTGATCCTGCCTCCTCCTCTGGTACGCCAATACCGGAGGCGGTGGGGGCTTTTGTTTGACAGACAGATGTATATTGGTTATAATATGCTTATCAAGAGAGCCGAAAGCTAGAGTACACCTAGCCGCCGGCAGTGTAATTTGCTAAAAAGTAGCGCCTTATCTTACCAGGACGAGGGCGCTACTTTTTACGTTTGATGTGTAATGCAAGAGTTACAACCGTACAAAGCATAATTACAAAAGTAAATAGATCACTATATGTAACCATTGGCACCAACTCCCTTCATAAAGTCCGGCAGCTGGAATATCGCCCCTTCGGCTCCCCAGGTAAGCATATTATGTTGTCAAGGTAGTAATTGTTTATTATGCGTAATCGCATCAAATACAGATAATATCCGGTGGGATAAGGTAAAAGCATTTTATACTCGCCGCTTGTTTTTCAGCAGTGATAGACATTCCCATTGTGCTGACAGCCATCATGCCTTTAAAAGTAGCCCTTACAAGCTCTATTTTTTTTGCTGGTTGGAATCGCACCATAAATACGGAATAAGCGGTTATTTTCATCAATTTGTATTGGTCCGATCTTTATACTTGCCCTAAATGTGACAGGAGCAGTATTTTCCGGAATATCAACTTCAGAAGGCAGAGTTTGAAAAGGTATTGCAGAAACGGGACAACCACAATTAGGGCATGAAGGTGCTATATCAGATATTTCTTTCCCACATTCGGGGCATATAATAAGTGCCATTTTGTCACGTCTTTTCTTTGGATTTTTATTCTAATCGCATTTAATTAAAGTTTTCCTCTTAGTTCTACAACTTTTCCTAAGATTCGAACAGGTTTTCCAATATCAGCCATGTAACTTACGTTACTAATCCCGGGGTTTTGTTTGACAGATTAATGTGTATTGGTTATAATGTGCTTAACAAGACAGCCGATAAGGAAGGTCAAGGCTTCCCGCTCCGGCGAATATGTACTAAAAAATAGCGCTTATCCTACCAAAGACAGGGCGCTATTTTTTGTGCTTCAAAACTAAAGTAATGATAGCGCAAAGCATAATTACAAAAGTGAATAAATCGCTGAATGTAACCATTGGCACCACCCCTTTCCGCAAAACTCGGAACGGGTGTATAGCCGCCCTATCGGCTGCCTTGGTAAGCATATTAGATTGTCGGGATAGAAAAACTTTACTACTTGATCATAATCTGCAAAAGTGATGAGAAAACATGCACCAGAGCATATTTTTAAATATTAAGATGGTGCCAAAAAAGAAATGAAAAATTGTATATGCGGTTTTAAGAGTAAAAGCGAGTGCTTTCGCTTTTCGAGTCAAGATATATTTGATGTTGCGGTCTGTTTATCATTTATATTATTATATATTTGTATTTGACAAAAATCCACCAGAACGTTTATTCTAATGCCAAATATGGAAATAAAAAAATATGTACTGCATTTGTGCTGTATTCAAGAAGGGATAAAGGTGGGAAGATGAAGACAATAGCGGTAATTGATGATGATGTATATATCGGGGATATGATTGAAAAGCTGTTTTCCGGAGCTGGTTATGAGGTAAAGCGGGCATATTCGGGAACGGAAGCGGTTTACATGCTTTCGGGGCAGCGGCCGGATCTGATCCTGCTGGATCTGATGCTTCCGGGATTATCGGGAGAAGATGTTCTGCAAAGGATCAAAGGCATACCGGTAATCGTATTAAGCGCCAAGGCGGATGTGCAGAATAAAGTCAGGCTTTTACTTGACGGGGCGGCGGACTATGTGACCAAGCCTTTCGATGCACAGGAGCTGCTTGCCAGGGTGGCCGTGCAGCTTAGAAATGCGGGAAGGAATGAGGGAGATGTCCTGACCTTTGAACTCCTGCGTTTAGACCATGCGGCCCACAGCTTTTCTGTGGGGAATGTGCCGGTCAAGCTGACCAAAACGGAATACGCCATCATCAGGCTGCTTATGATAAACGGTGGGCAGGTCATTACCAAATCCGCCATATTGGATGAGATCAGCGAGGATACGCCAGATTGCGTGGAAAGTTCTTTAAAGGTGCATATCAGCAATCTTCGGAAAAAGATCAGAGAAGCCGGAGGAAAAGATTATATTGAGGCAGTATGGGGGATAGGTTTTAAGCTGCGGGAGGACGAGGAATAAAACTTAACTGAATCTTTACTTTTTTCTTAACCGTTTTCTTAACTGGCTTTTGTTAGGATGGAAGGGTCAGAAAGAGAAAATAAACAAATAGGGAGGAAGTCAGGATGGAATATGTTTTGACAACAAACGGCTTGTGCAAACAGTACCGCAATTTCAAAGCCTTAAACGGTCTTTCCATGCATGTTCCCAAGGGAGCGATTTATGGTTTTGTGGGAAAAAACGGCGCGGGCAAAACAACTCTGATCCGGCTGATCTGTGGGCTGCAGGAACCCACTTCGGGAGAGTATGCCATTTACGGGATCCATAATAAGGAGAAGGATATTTTAAAATCCCGCCGCAGGATGGGAGCCATTGTGGAAACCCCGTCCATTTATATGAATATGACGGCGGAAGAAAATATGCAGGAGCAGTACCGGATACTGGGAATGCCTTCCTTTGGGGGAATCCGGCAGATCCTGGAGCTGGTAGGCTTGGAGGATACAGGCAGGAAAAAGGCGAAAAATTTCTCCCTGGGTATGCGCCAGAGGCTGGGAATTGCCGTCGCACTGGCAGGAGATCCGGATTTTTTGGTGTTAGATGAACCGGCCAACGGTCTGGACCCCCAGGGAATCGTGGAGATGCGGGAGCTGATCTTAAAGCTGAATAGGGAAGAACAGATCACGGTACTGATGTCCAGCCACATATTAGACGAGCTTTCCAGGTTGGCCACCCATTACGGTTTTGTGGACGGCGGGCGTATGGTAAAGGAAATCAGCGCGGAGGAATTGGAAAATGCCTGCAGGAAATGTATACGTGTGGAAGTGACGGATTTAAAGGCTCTTTCCAATGTACTGGATGAAAGGAAGATTGAATACAGCATCCTTTCGGATACCCAGGCGGATATTTTTGAAAAAATGAATATTACGGAGCTTGTAACGGCGCTTCTTCCAAAGAACTGTCAGGTCCTTTCCGTCCATGAAAAGGATGAAAGCTTAGAGAGCTATTACATGAATCTGATCGGAGGTGGCAGCTATGAATAAATTGTTATCGGCAGGATTTGCGCGGTTGAAAAAGGATAAGTTTTTCTGGGTATGTGTGGGACTCATGGCAGCTGTGGCATGGTATGCAATATTTATCGTCTGTCTGAATAGGAAGGAATATGACGGTTATAACGTAGGTCTGGAGGCAATACTCTTTGGTCATGTTTCCTGTATGGGGATTCTTACAGCGGCTTTTTCGGGGCTTTTTATCGGAACCGAATATAGCGGAGGAACCATAAGGAATAAACTGGTAATCGGGCATACCAGAAGGGATATTTATTTATCATCCCTCATCATCAGTATAACGGCAGGACTTATCATATGTTTGAGCTATATTTTAGCGGCGATGATACCGGGATTGATACTGCTTGGATTTTCCGAGGGAGTTATGGGGGAAATGCTGCAGGTATTTTTGCTGATCTTATTGATGGCTGCGGCGTTTAGCGCTATTTTTACCATGTTCAGTATGTTAAACCAGAATAAGGCGCTTAATTGTGTCATTGTGCTTATCGGTGTTTTTGTGATGCTGATGTTCTCGGCTTATATTTTTCAGTCACTGGACAGTCCCGAAATGTGGGAAGAATATGTTTATTTGGACGAGGAAACAGGGGAGATCGTGACAGAGCCTGCAGAACCCAATCCTTTTTATGTATCGGGAACAAAACGGGAGGTCTATGAATTTCTGATGCAGTTCCTTCCAACCGGTCAGTCCTATCTGATCATGACAGGGGATTTATCCCATGGGAAAGAAATGGCGGCCTATTCCGTTCTCATTATCATTGGTTCTTCGGCGGCAGGGATGTATTGTTTCCGAAGGAAAGATATTAAGTAAGCGGCCGGGGCGACGCGCCGTTACAGGGGCGTCAGCGGGCTTAAAGGAATTACGGGCCATGCTTGCCGCAGGAGGTTATTATGGAAATTTGGTTACCGGTCATTTGCGGTATTCCGGCAGTTATCATATGCTTTCTTTTAATCAAAATTTATCTGATGAAGAAATCCGTAAAGGAAATAGAGGAGAAGCTTTCGGAAAAGCTTCGGACGGAAACGAATACGCTCATAGATATTTCCGGCCGGGACCGGGATTTACGAAGGCTGGCGGATACTCTGAATGTGGAGCTTAGAAAAATGCGTGAGGAACGTCGGCGTTTTAAACAGGGAGACAAAGAATTAAAGGATGCGGTAACCAATATTTCCCATGACCTCCGAACGCCGTTAACGGCAGTCTGGGGCTATCTGGATCTATTAAAAAAAGAGGAAAAAAGTGAAACGGCTGCCGGTTATCTGGAGATCATTGAAAACCGTACCCGGGTCATGAAGGAGCTTGCGGAAGAGCTTTTCGATTATTCCCTGATCGTATCGGCAGAAGAGGAGGAAAAAAGGGAACCGATCTGTCTGAATGCAGCCTTGGAAGAAAGCATAGCTTCCTTTTACGGAGCCATCAGACAAAAAGGGATCGAGCCGGAAATTATCATGACAGAGCGGCGTATTGAGAGAGAACTGGACGCTATGGCGCTTACGCGTATTTTCGGGAACATTATAAACAATGCCATTAAATACAGCGACGGGGATCTTAAGGTAGAGTTAAAAGAGGATGGAACCATTATTTTTTCAAATTCCGCTAAAAATTTAAATTCTGTTGCGGCAGAAAGGCTTTTCGACCGTTTTTACACAGTGGAAACCGGCAGAAATTCCACAGGCCTGGGACTTTCGATCAGCAAGTATTTGACGGAGAAAATGGGCGGAGGGATCCATGCAGAATATGAAGAGGGCAGGCTGATCCTTGTTGTAAGATTTTAGGCAATTAAAAAGCCGGAAATTTTCCTATGGACAAGCAATGTTTTGCATTAAAAAACAGCTTAAAAATTTGGCATAATCTGCAGGAAAGAGGTCAATACTATGAAAGTAACTGTTACAAATAGTATGATGAAGGAGGCTTCTTTTATGGCACAATTAACATGCGGCGTTATAACCTGCGGCTACAACAAAGAAAAATGCTGCTGCAAGGGCGATATCATGGTGGGAGGAAGTCATGCAGATAAGGAAAAGGATACCTGCTGCGATTCGTTCCGTCCTGAAGGATGCGACTGCTATACCAGCGCTTTAGACCATCCCTGCCAGACCATCAGTATTGATTGTGAGGCAACAAAATGCAAATACAATTCCAATTACAAATGTTATGCGGAAACCGTTTCCATTCAGGGCGGACATGCAAGCGAAAGCGGACAGACCCTTTGCGGGACCTTTGAATGCAGAAACTGATATTAAGGGGGATGCTTTTTAAAGCGTCCCTGTTACATATTGACTATGGATAAGAATCGCATTTGTTTTTCGGGGATAAGAATCCGCTTATTGCTTCCGTTCCTGTTTGGTGTTAAAATATTTTGTAGTTGACAAAGGAATATTTACATGGTAATATATCCAAGTGTGTGAAACACAATGCAAGCAGAGTATCCACTCTCACCCTGTGGCAATCGGGCTGACAGGCGTCGGAATTTTTCACAACCTTATCTTGTGTGGAAGTTTAGTGGATGACTATGCGTATCCACTTTTTTTATTGAATTCTTTTTGGAGGTGCACGACTATTAGCGATTTAATGATTAACGAACAGATTAGGGACAAAGAAGTACGTCTTGTAGGAGAGAACGGGGAACAGTTAGGCATTATGTCTTCCAGAGATGCCCAGAAGATGGCTGATGAGGCAGGGCTTGACCTGGTTAAGATCGCGCCTACGGCAAAACCTCCGGTTTGTAAAATCGTAGATTACGGAAAGTACAGATACGAGCAGATCCGTAGAGAAAAAGAAGCAAAGAAAAAACAGAAAACCATTGAGATCAAGGAGATCCGTTTATCTCCCAATATCGATACCAATGATCTGAATACGAAAATGAATGCGGCAAGGAAGTTTATCGGAAAGGGCGACAAGGTAAAAGTAACGCTCCGTTTCCGCGGCCGTGAAATGGCTCATATGGCCAACAGCAAGCATATCCTGGATGATTTTGCAGAAGAGTTATCCGAGATCGCAGTGATTGAAAAAGCCCCTAAGGTAGAGGGCAGAAGCATGACGATGGTGCTTACGCAAAAGCACTGATTAATTTGTTTTTAACTGGATTTATCAGTGGTTAAATCAGCAGTTAAAATAGACAGGTACAAATATAGGAGGGAATTTAAGATGCCAAAAATGAAAACAAACAGATCCGCAGCAAAGCGTTTCAAAGTAACAGGAACAGGAAAGTTAAAGAGAAATAAAGCTTATAAACGCCATATCTTAACCAAAAAATCTGCTAAGACAAAGAGAAATCTTAGAAAGCCCGCAATAACGGATGTAACGAACGAGAAGAATATGAAGAAGATTTTACCTTATTTATAAGATTGGTTAGGAGGAGAGAAAAATGGCAAGAATCAAAGGCGGCATGAACGCAAAAAAGAAACATAACAGAGTATTAAAGCTTGCAAAAGGTTACAGAGGAGCAAGATCCAAACAGTACAGAGTGGCAAAACAGTCTGTCATGAGAGCATTAACATCTTCTTATGCAGGACGTAAGCAGAGAAAACGTCAGATGAGACAGCTGTGGATCGCACGTATCAATGCGGCTGCAAGGTTAAACGGTTTAAGCTATAGCAAGTTTATGTATGGTTTAAAGTTAGCCGAGGTTGATATTAACAGAAAGATGCTTGCAGAGATGGCAGTAAATGATGCAGAAGGCTTTGCAACATTGGCAGAAGTGGCTAAGAGCAAAATCGCATAAATCAGCGTGATATAAGTTTTGATTTCTAAAATCGCAGTATCTTCGGATGCTGCGGTTTTTTATGATTTTCCGGCCTTCTTTCCTGTCAAATTCTTTTTTTGAGGACAAAAGCGTCCTTTTTCCAAATGAAAACCTGATGATAAAAGCAAATATATTTGGTACAATAAGCATAAATAAAAAACAGAAAACCCCGGTAAGGAGAATTTTTATGTTAGAAAATCTTAAACCCCAAAAGGTATTTCAATACTTTGAGGAAATATGCTCCATTCCCCACGGTTCGGGAAACGTGGACGCCATCAGCGATTATCTGGTGGATTTTGCAAAAAAGCATGGCTTATGGTGGAAGCAGGATGAATTGAAAAATGTGATCATCATAAAAGAGGCTTCCAAAGGGAAAGAAGACAGGCCGGCCGTTATGATACAGGGGCATATGGATATGGTGGCGGTAAAAGAACCCTATTCGGATATAGATATGGCAAAGGATCCATTAAAGCTTGGAATCGACGGGGACTATGTATATGCCAAAGATACCAGTTTGGGAGGGGATGACGGCATTGCCTTAGCCTATGGCCTTACCCTGCTTTTTGATGAGAGCATTTCCCATCCGAGAATAGAGCTGGTCGTTACCACTGAGGAAGAGGTGGGGATGGAGGGTGCAACAGCCATAGACCTATCTCCCTGTAAGGGAATGCAGATGTTAAATATTGACTCTGAAGAAGAGGGACAGTTTGTAGCGGCGTGTGCCGGAGGGATCCGCATCAACGGAAAAATCCCTGGGGAAAAAATATCCGGAGAGCCGCCGTTTGATGTGGATAAGGGAAATGACGGAAACGACGGCGATAAAAGCTGCATCGGGAAAAAGATTATGTTAACCGGATTCGCGGGAGGACATTCAGGAACGGAAATCGGTAAAAATGGCGGCAATGCCAATGTAGTGTTGGGATGGTTTTTAAATGAGCTGTCAAAAGGAGTTGACATAACTATATCGGAGATGGAAGGTGGACTAAAGGATAACGCCATTCCCATGGAAGCATATGCGGTGGTGTTAAAGGGCGCAGCTGTGGGAAATAAGGCGGATCTGAAGGCGCATGGCAAAGAGGAGGAGAAACTTTGGGAAGAGAAACTTATAAGCTGTGCGAACAGGCTTCAGGAGGAAATGAGGAAACGTTTTTCTTCTACGGATCCGGAATGCAGGGCGGTCATTACCGATGTTGATATGGGAGAGGACTCCTGCGTATCCTGTCTGGATGCAGAGGACAGTAGGAAGATGATCGCTTTCTTATCCGGGGTTCCCAACGGAGTGCAGTCCATGTGTAAAGAGCCGGAAGGACTTGTACAGACTTCTTTAAATCTCGGCATTATGAAGCTTGATGGGGATGGGCTGCAGGTGTCTTTTTCCCTGCGGAGCAGCGTGGCGAAGGAAAAAGAAGAGCTGAAGGAGCGGGTATGCAGCTATATTGAAAAATTTGGCGGTACGGTAACGGTTTCCGGGGATTATCCGGCGTGGGAATATAAAAGAAAGTCCCCCCTGCGGGAAAAAATGACCGCGGTATATGAGAAGCAGTATGGAGAAAAGCCTGTAGTGCTTTCCTTACATG
>ULTO01063408.1_pt1 | contig 13025 bp, 10 predicted proteins | sample 1957601 | NCBI WGS metagenome assembly ULTO01 (sample SAMEA4835734, study PRJEB28245) | human gut metagenome | biome: gut microbiome; material: fecal sample | place: Denmark | collected 2008 | reverse complement strand
CAATGCCCAGTCCCCAATAGTCTTTCAATACGCTTACTCCGAATTCGGCGCGATGGCGCAGCTTGTATTTGCCGCCCAAGGCGCTGATGCCGGCAGTGGCGGCGGTCACGCCGTCAACCACGGCGATTATCTCGATCTCTTTTTCGCTTTCGGCCTTTTTACGGAGGAACATTCCCTCCCGGGCCTCGTCAAAGCTGTTCTCGTCCGGGTAAGTCAGCAGATAATCGGTTTCGGCGTGAGCCAAGTTAAAGCAGTCGATCACGGCCCTTGCGTCGCTTTCGTCCGCATATCTCAGGCAGCATTCCCTGCCGTCTCTGAGCGTTATCATTTTAGTATACTTCATCGATAGAGCCTCCTAAATTATGTGTGGTGCTGTCAAGCTTTAGGGCATTTTCAGCCGTCATGCTTCCTTGCGTCGTGCTTTGCCTTTATCCTGCCCTCCGTACCGAGCGAGCCCGGCACATAGTATTCCCTGCCCTTGCAGGATGGGGGCATGTACTCCTGCTCCACCTCGTGATTGGGGTAATCGTGAGGGTATTTATAGCCGACCCCATGTCCGAGCTTGGCTGCGCCCCGATAGGAGGTGTCTCGAAGATGGATCGGGACGGGTTCATCGACCGTCCTTTCGGCGTCGGCAAATGCCGAATCGACAGCCATGACGATGGAATTGGATTTCGGGCTTTCGCAGACAAAGACTATCGCCTGGGCGATGCTGAGCCTTGCCTCCGGCATTCCGATAAGCTCCAGCGACTGCGCCGCCGCCACCGCCTGCTGCATTGCAGTGGGGTTCGCCATGCCCACGTCCTCCGAGGCATGGGCGATTATCCTGCGGCAGATTATCCTTGGGTCAAGCCCGGCATAGATGAGCCGCGCAAACCATGCAAGCGCCGCATTGCTGTCCCCTCCGCGAAGGGACTTGCAGAATGCGGAGAGCATATCGTACATCTGCTGTTCATCGCATTTTATGACTTTTTGCTGTATGGATTCCGCTGCTATCTCGGCAGTGATATGCACCCTGCCGCATTCCGGAGCGGTGGTTCTGACGGCAAGCTCCAGTGCGTTGAGCGCCGCCCTAACATCGCCATTCGCGACGCGTGCGATATGCCGCATCGCCTCGTCATCAACGATGGGCGAATACATCCCGAGGCCCTTTTCCGAATCCTCCAGCGCGCGGTTCATGGCAATTATCAGCTCGTCCTCATGCAGGGGGTAGAACTGAAACAGACGGCAGCGTGAGACTATTGCGCTCGTCATGCTTATCATCGGGTTTTCGGTGGTCGAGCCGATGAACTTTATCGTGCCGCTCTCGAGCGCAGGAAGTATGGAGTCGGACTGGGTCTTGCTCCAGCGGTGGCACTCATCGAGCAGCAGGAAGGTCTCCCTGCCATAGACAGAACGCCTGCGCTCCGCCTCCGCAATGACCTCACGCACCTCCTTGACGCCGCTGGTCACTGCGTTCAGCTTGACGAATTCGGAGTTGGTGGTATGGGCGATTATGCTTGCGAGCGTCGTCTTGCCGCAGCCCGGAGGTCCCCAGAATATGGTGCTTTGCAGCGTATCGGTCTCTATCGCGCGCCTAAGCAAACACCCCCGCCCCACTATATGCGCCTGCCCGATGAAATCATCGAGCGAGGTCGGACGCATACGGTCGGCAAGGGGTGCGCTATTCATATTAGACCGGGAAAAGAGGTCTTCCATTCTTATTTCTTGAAGTCTATCCCCTCAAACGCCATATCTACAAGCTTTCTCGGGAGATGCTCAAACATATAGCTCATGGGCCTGCGCTCATGTATCGTGCGCACTGCCTCGGCAAACAGCGGAGCGGCAGAGACTATCTTTATCTTGGTGGAGCCTGCAAGCACATCGCTGTTGTCCACGGTATCGGTGGTGATAAGCTGCTTTATGGGGCTTGCTTCGATACGGGCGACAGCATCCTCCTTGAGGATAGCGTGGGACAGGAAGGCATAGACTTCCTTTGCTCCCTTGGCCATTAGCCCCATTGAGGCCTTGCAGAGGGTATTTCCGCTGAGGGTGAAGTCATCGACTATCATGCAGGTCTTTCCGTTAACATCGCCGATTATCTCGAGTGCATCGGGATTCTCGTCATGACCCTTGCGGACCTTGTCGCCTATAGCGACGTTGCAGCCGAGGATATTGGCGTAAGCCCTTGCGCGCTTGGCGGAGCCTGCGTCCGGTGATACTACTACAAGGTCATCGTTTACGATGCCAAGACGCTTTGCATACTCGCAGAGGATGGAGCTTGCGTAGAGGTGGTCAACGGGCTTGGTGAAGAAGCCCTGAACCTGGGCGGCATGGAGATCCATCGTGATAACGCGGTCCGCGCCGCACATCTCTATGCAGTCTGCGCATACCCTGCACCTTATGGAAACGCGTGGTTCGTCCTTCTTGTCGGCCTTTGCATAGCCGAAATACGGAATAATTGCGGTTATGGAATTTGCGCTTGCGCGTTTGAACGCATCTATCCAGAATATCAGCTCCATAAAAGCATCGTTGGGCTGCTTGCCTATGGACTGAACGATATAAACGTCCTTGTCCCTGATGCTCTCGTCGGCGCGCACATAGGTGCTGCCCTCGGTGAATATGTGGGTGTAGGATTTGCCCGGGTCGGTGCCAAGGTAGTAGCACATCTTATCCACAAAAGGTCTGCTGGCGGAGCCGGCGAAGATCCTGATCTGACCGTCATTGGTATGACTCATTGTTGAAGAAGCTCCCTTCGTCAATTTTCTGACAGTGAGATTATAGCAAATCTGTCACCCGCAATCAATGACGATTCCAAGAAAATAAAGTATATTTGACCTTTTTTTGACCTCCGGTTTACATGATTTGCATCAGTCCGTTTCGGGAAGCAGATTCAGCGCATCGTCAACGGAATCGATGTTTGTGTACGCCTGCGGCACGTTTCCGACAATCACTGTCTCATAGATGACGGCGGTCTGGCTAAGCTCCGCCTGCTCCGCCCTTCCTGCAAGCACGAACTGTACGGTGCAGGTCAGGGTCAGCATGACCTCAAGCCTCGTCTGGTTGATGCCTGCGGAGGTAAAATGCGTGCGAAGGCTCGGCTCGACCGTGCCGTACGGCGAAAAATACACCCTTACGCTTCCGCCCCTTCCGGCAAGCAGCGTCAGCCCTGTTATGCTCCCGATCTGCGCCTCTGCGCCCATCCGTCCGCACTCACGCATGAGCCGCTGCGCCTCCATGCCTATATTCGCCGCCTCACGGTTCAGCCTTGCGGCATCGATGTAGAGAAACGAATTGCCGCTTGAGTCGGTCTGAAGAGCCGACATTCCCTCCCTGCTCGCCCCATCGAGTGCGGAGGCTATCGCTTGGGTCATCAGCTCCGAACCCCTCCTGCGCACCGCCTCCGCCGCAAGGCTCCTTATCGGCTTGCCGGCAGCGGCCTCCAGAATGAGCAGCAGGCAGATGACGGCCAGAAGTATGCACGCCGTTATGATAACAGGACGCCTTCTTCTCCCCGTCCTTCGATACTCGCTCAGCTCTCTCTCCATGCTCCCACCTCCCCATGCTGTACCGTATTCAGAGCAGGCAGGAAACGTGCCGTGCGTGGCTTTTTGTTGGAAATAATTGGAAAATGCTTTGTACGCTTGAAATTTGTCACAAATATGTTATAATATGCTATGCAGAATAGAATGGGGAGTGTTTCCGTATGAAGGAGAGCTTTTTCAGAACCGCCATGCTTCTCGGGGAGGATGCCGAAGCAAAGCTTGGCGAAGCAAAGGTCATGGTGTTCGGCGTGGGCGGTGTCGGAGGACATGCTGCCGATGCGCTCGCGCGCTGCGGGATAGGCAGCATCGCAATCGTCGATGCCGCGTCCGTCAAGCCCAGCAACCTGAACCGCCAGCTCTGCGCCGAAAAGGCCACCATCGGAATGCCCAAGGTCGAAGCGATGAAAAGGCGTATCGAAGCCGTGTCGGACTGCACAGTTGCCGCCGTGAGCGCATTCGTCACCAAGGATAACATCTGCGAGCTCATCACGCCTGATATCAGCGTTATAATCGACGCCGTCGATACCGTCAGTGCCAAGCTGTGCATTATCGAAAGGGCGAGGGAGCTTGATATCCCCGTGCTTTCGAGCATGGGCGCAGGCAACCGCCTTGATCCGACCATGGTTAGAGTCTCCGACATCTATTCCACCAGCATCGACCCGCTCTCAAGGGTCATGCGGCATGAGCTGAGGAAACGCGGCATACCGTCCCTTCGAGTCGTTTATTCGCTTGAGGAACCCAAAAAGCCGCTTATCCCGACCCCCGATCCCGACATGAAGCCCAACGCGCCCGCAAGCGTGCCGTTCGTCCCTGCGGCGTTCGGTCTTGCGCTTGCCCATGAGGCGGTCAGGCTGATCCTATCCCCACGAAAAGAGGTGAACATACAATGATTAAGATTAAGAAAATGCTTAAAATGACTACACGATTTATTTCACTGCTCATGGCACTGGCCATGCTTGCGGCGCTGCCCGCCGGGTCGTTAGCCGACACGCAGGAGCTCTTCCCGGAAGAGGAGCCCGGTGCGCACACTGGCGACTATAAAGACGAAAAGGGTGAAGTAAAGCTCACCCGTGATGTTCCCCGTTCCGTTGACGAGGACTTTTCATTTACAAGGGTGCTGCTTGGCACGAATTCGGCATCCTCCCTGACCGTCGGCCTTTACGGCGCATACTATATCGAAAACAACATGCGTTCCATGGTCGGCAATGCCGATTCACCGTACACGCTCGGCGTATCCGTGAGCGGCAATAAGGTCAGGCTCAGCCACGGCGGCAGCACGCTCATCACGGCGGAAAGCGTAACGATAAACCGTGTAAACCTGAACGAGAGCGCAGGCTATCTGACGATCGGCGGCTGCACCGGAGGCTATGCGGACGGAAAGAGCTATCTCGGCAATCTTCGCATCAGCGTCGGCAGCGACGGAAAGCTCTGCGTTATCAATGTCGTTCCCACGGCTCATTATCTCTACGGTTTGGTACCATATGAGATGAGCGAGAGCTGCGAGCCTGCCGCTCTGCGCGCACAGGCGATAGCCTGCAAGTCCTATGCCTTTGCCTTTCCAAGCAATTCCGATGCTTACGATATTACCGATTCGGTGAACTATCAGGGCTACCGCGGCTACACTCCCGGCCATGACAAATGTATGCAGGCCTGTACCGATGTGTGCGGACAGATTCTTTCGTTTAATTCCAATATCGAGCTTACCTTCTACGGCTCCACCAACGGCGGCGAGACCGACAATCCCAAAAACGTATTCGGCTCTTCTCAGCTTGAATCCGCCTACGAGGTCAAGCTTGACGACATCGACTTTGAGTTTGCCGTCAGCAAGCGTCAGACGCTGGAGATCCGCTTTGGCGAACGCCCTGCCAACGAAGCCTTCGTTTCGCTGCTCGAATCGGAGGCGGCAAGCTATTTAGGCCATGCGGTCGAGCTTATCTCCGTTGACGGCGCAGAAGCCGTCACCCCGAAATTCGAGGGCAGCAGGCGCAACATGACCAAGCTTCATGTCATACTCACCGTGCTGGATCCGACCCTTGGCGGAGAATACACCACGCTGAGCTTTGAATTCGACATAACCAAGCTTAAAACCCCCGGAATATTCAACAAAGCCTACAAGATTTATTGGAGTGCGCCCACCGACGGCGGCTGCGAGGTCTACTTCTGCCGCCACGGCCACGGACTGGGGCTGAGCCAATACGGAGCGCAGGGACGCGCGCTTGCCGGCTGCACGCATGAGGAGATACTCGAGTTCTATTTCTCCCTCTTTGACCTTTCCGACGTTACCGAGGCAAATCCCGAAAGACCCCTTGCCTACACGCAGGACGTGCTTGCCTACGGCGTGGTCACCGGCAACTCCGTCAACTTCCGCACAGGGCCAAGCACCGATTACTCCGTTATCACCGTGCTCACGCGCAATCAGCATCTGGATGTTGTGGGCGAGGAAAACGGCTGGCTGCGCTGCATCGCCGACGGCAAGCTCGGCTATATCAGCGGCAAATATGTCGATATTCCCCTGTTCCCCTCCCCGGTGAACGGCGTATTCACCTATCACAGCGCCGTTATCACAAGCGCCTGCTCCGCCTATGACGTGCCGGGCACGCTTGGCACCGTGACGGCGGACTTTGCCGCCGGGGATCGCGTCACCGTCCGCCATATCATCGGAAGCTATTACTACATCACCTCCGATGACGGAAGGCTTGGCTTCGTAAGCTCCGATCTTGTGGAGATACGCCACTATTCAGTGCCGAGTCCGCTGACGGACGAGCTTAATGAGAACAGGATGCGTATAAATCCATAGTCCCCAATTCAGAACGAATACTTTGCATAAGGCTGTATCCCGGCCGCCTTGAGCGGATACCGATACGGCCTTTTCTTTTGCTCCCCGGCACTCCCTTTTAGGCACTATCGATGCCGACAATTACTTCGCTATTTCCGAATTCTGCCACAATTATTTAACTTGATTCGGAATAATAGCTATGGTATACTACCAATAAATGAACGAATCCTATACTTCCATCGTTCATATGTGGTTAGTGGCTTATGCGCAGCGCCGCAGCCCAAACAGCTTATTTCTCACATAAGCTATCCCCATCGACCGCGAAAGCCCTCCGTTTTTCGGCATTTGGCAGGCTTTACGCATAATTGACAAGAGAGGTGATCACATCATTCCGTCCGCACGCAAGCCGCCGCTTGACCGGGCCGAACCTATGAACGGCATTTCCGCAAACCCGACATATACAGAACATGAATTAACAATGAATAAACGCCAAAAAAATTTTATTTATGGAGGAAAAACTGAAGTGAAAAGAATTCTCGCACTGATTTTTGCATCAATCCTTGCGCTGACACCCCTTGCTGCCTGCACGACCGAAGTTGGGAATGACCCGACCCAAGCGCCGACCACCGAGCCGGAAACCATAGTCACCGACACGCCCGAGCCAATAGTCACCGACACGCCCGAGCCAGTAGTCACCGACACGCCCAAGCCATCCGTTGTCTACAATGAATATGAATTTGCGGAGCTGCTCAAGTTTATGCAAACTGACAGCGTTATTTCAGACAGGGTCAACGGCGCTCTTCTCTGCCCTGACTATGATGCAAATGACCCGACAACATGGGTGGTCGAAGGCAGGCCGCTAGTCAGATGGACGGACGACGGAAATGTTGAATCCTTTTCATTATCTTTCGACGCAGCTTTAATTCCTTATGACTATCTCCAAAACAAGACGTTTATGTACCTAGGCGGCAATTTCATATTTGATGGTTTTGACGACATGATTATTCTTAAAGCTCTTTCCGTATACTGTGATGAGCTGACGGTCATGAACTGCGATTCTCTGGGCGAAGCTGATTTCATTGGCTCCGAGTTTCAAAAGGTTCACTTGGAAGCGAATTTCAGATATTTTCGGGGATCGGTCATAACCAAGGATTTTTATTGGAAGTGTGATGATGTAGAATTGGGTTGCGTGTTTGAGCTTTCACTGAAGGCTTCCGGCGATGGCCTTGTCGGTTGCATCAGCTACGGAGAGGATCGCCAGCATATTATAATCAACGCTTGTGAAAGAGGCAGCAGCAAATTTCTCGGCTGGTATGACGAGGCCGGAAACCTCGTTTCCACCGAAAGATGGTTCGAAATCTCCTCCGACGAGATGAACGGCTGCGTTGGAACGTTTAACTACACCGCGCGCTTTGAGAAGAACTGACGCTCGGCTGCTCCGCTAATGCCGAACATTCCGACCGGTGCGGTATGCCGTGCAGGCCTGCCGTGCCGGGCATTCCAAACTAAATAGAAATATCAAATTCAAAAACAAAACGGAGGAAATACCCTGATGTTACGATTGAAATCTATGAAAAAGATTCTCGCTCTGCTCTTTGCATCAATCCTTGCGCTGACACCCCTTATCGCCTGCACGACCGAAGTGGGGAATGACCCGACCCAAGCGCCGACCGCCGAGCCGGAAAGCATAGTCACCGACACGCCCGAGCCTATCGTCACCGATACGCCCGAGGCCATAGTCACCGATACGCCCGAGCCCAAACCCTCCGCTTCCTCCGTTGTCTACAATGAATATGAATTGTCGGAGCTGCTCAAGTTTATGGAGTCTGTCGGCGTAATCTCCGATAGGACCAACGGCGCTCTTATCTGCCCGGGCTATGTTGCCGATGATCCGACTACATGGGTGATCGAAGGCATGCCGTTCGTCAGATGGACGAAGGACGGACACGTTGAATACTTTTCCTTAGCCTTTGGTTACTCCCTAACCTTTGGTGACTATCTCTATGGCAGACCGCTTATGTATCTGGGCGGCAGTCTCGTATTTGACGGGTTTGATGAGATGATTTCTCTGAGTTCTGCTTATGTTTATTGTGATGAACTTATCGTTCGGGATTGCAATGCCTTAAGGGAGGTTTGGATTCGCGGATCCGAATTCAATAAGGTTCACCTCGAAGCAGACATCGAATTCTTAGACGGATATGTTTGTGCCAGGGAATTCTACTGGAGGTGCAATGATGTGGAGGCAAATTGCATATTTGAGCTTACGCTGACAGCTTCGGGCAATGGTCTTGTCGGGTGCAGTAAATACGGAGACGTAGATGGGGATTATGTTATCATTCACGCACGTGCAAATGCAGGCAGCACCTTTGTCGGCTGGTATGACGAGCACGGAAACCTCATTTCCACCGAAGGATGGTTCGAAATCTCCTCCGATGAAATGAACGGCTGCGTCGGAACGTTTGACTACTACGCGCACTTTGAGGAAAACTGATGCTCTGCTGAGCTTTCGGAGCTTAGCGCTTGTATAGCTGAGAATAAATAGGGCTGTATCATGGCCGCTTTGTGCGGCTCTCGATACAGCCCCTGTTTTTGTGCTTTTTCTTTTCTTATTCGTTCCAGAGCCTTATCCTCGCCTCGTTGGTCGCGTCGAGCTTGGCGATATAGGTGGAGATATCCTTGGGGTTCGGCACACGCTCTATCCTGCCGCCGCTTTGGAAAACCCTCTTTGTCATTGCGCCGGCGCCGTGGGCAATGATGCTCAGCGCATCCTCCATCATGTCGATATTGTAGATGCATATCTTGTCCGGCTTGGAATAGCCTACATTTTCCATATTGCCTGCCATGTACTTTTGGCGATACATATAGTAGGGTATCATGCCGAGCCGCCTTGCCCCCTCTGCGCCGATGGCAGTCATGGCCTCGACCTCGGAAACATCGGGCAGCGTTATTTCGTCAAGATGCTCATGCAGCCTTGACGAACGCTTGACCGCAAGCGTATGCACGGTCAGGCAATCGGGGTCGAGCTTCATCAGCTCGTCTATCGAATGCTGCATGGAAGCTGCGTCCTCCCCCGGAAGCCCGGCGATGAGGTCCATATTTATGCAGTCAAAGCCCAGCCGCCTTGCCATATTGAAGCAATCGACTATATCGGATGAGGTATGGTCCCTGCCGACGCTCTTAAGGGTCGCATCGCACATGGTCTGCGGATTTATCGAGATCCTGGTCACGCCCATATCGCGTATGACCCGAAGCTTTTCCTCGGTTATCGTATCGGGGCGGCCTGCCTCCACGGTGAACTCCGTGCCGCTGTTTATGCCGTATTCACGCACTGCGTGGGATATAAGCCGCTCCAGCTCCCGGGCGGTGAGCACGGTGGGGGTGCCGCCGCCGAGATATAGCGCGCGGATGCGCAGTCCATGCTCTCTTGCCATGGCAGCGCCATGGGTTATATCCCTCGCGAGCGCCGCAAGATATGCCGCCATATCGGTCTTTTTGGTGCGAAGCTGCGAAGCGAACGAGCAGTACAGGCACCTTGTCCGGCAAAACGGAATGCCGATATAAACATCCGTATCGTTCGGCCCAATGGACGACAGCACGGGCGTTTGTGCGTCCGAAATTTCGGCAGCAAGCCGCAGTTTTTCGGCGGTCACATCGAATTCGGAGAGCATCAGCCTTTCCGCGCCGTCCCTGCCCTCGGAGGAAACGAGCTCACGCCACAGCCTTGTCGGGCGGATACCGGTGAGCGAACCCCACGGAAGCCTTGCCTGCGGATATGCCTGCCTGAGGCACCTGAACACGGATACCTTGATGCAGCGTTTGGCATATCGCTTCTCAATAAGGCGGGTCTCGCTGCGGTACGGCGTCTCATATACATAGGAAAACTCCGCACCGTCACGGAAATAGCGTGTTTCGGCACGGAAGCTCGTTCCGTCGTTTGAAAGCATTGCCGATATCAGCTCTCCGTCCGTCCCGTCCAAATCAACATCGGGCGAAGCTTCTGTAAGTTCAAGCTCCGCCGACGGCAGGAAAAGCCTTATCTCTTCGGAAATATCATTAAAAAAATCCGCTCGGTCGGTCAGAAGGCGCATCAGAACTCAACGCCTCCGTTCCTTATGAATGGGTTATGCCTGCGTTCAAATTCAAGCGTCGTTTCCCTGTCATGGCCGGGCAGCACCCTATAATCGCCCTCCAGGGTGAAGAGCTTGCGGACTATCGAGCCGTAAAGCGCACGGGCATCGCCGCCGTCAAGATCCGTCCTTCCGACGCTCAGGCGGAAGACGGTATCCCCGGCAAAGATAATGCGCTCCTTCTCCAGCACGAAGCAGCTGCTGCCCGGGGAATGCCCGGGCGTGTGGAGAACGAGAAAATCAAAGCCGGCCTCCGAAAAGCGGTCGCCGTCATCGAGCAGCACATCGGCCTTGCAGCCGTTTATGAGCACGCCGCCCATATGGGACAGCGACATGCTCCCATCGGTCAGCGACGGTGCTTCGATTCGATTGATATAGAGCCTGGCGCTCTCCTGTTTTTTCAGCTCCGCCGCACCCATCGTATGGTCAAAATGGCAATGGGTTATGAGTATGGCGCAGCAGTGCAGCCCGTGTTCATGCAGAGCGTTCAATGCCCTGTGCGAATTTGCCGGGTCGACGACTATGGCTTCGGTCGAGCCGTCGTTCCACAGGATATATGTATTGGTCGCAAGCGGACCGCACGGAATGGTAAGCAGATTCATCATAACCTCAATACGTTCGTTTACTGTCTAAAAGAATGGTCACCGGCCCATCGTTGACAAGCTCCACCTGCATATCCGCGCCGAATACCCCGGTCTGCACCGGGAGACGCTTGGCAAGCTCGGAGATGACCCTTTCATAGATGGGTATCGCCTTTTCCGGAACGGCGGCGCCGGTGAAGCTCGGACGGTTTCCCTTTCGGGCATCGCCCAGCAGCGTGAACTGCGACACGAGGAGAATGCTCCCCCCGACATCCTGCACGGAAAGGTTCATCTTGCCGTTTTCGTCCTCAAAGATGCGAAGGCCGCTGCATTTTTTGACCATGTATTCTATATCCGCTTCGCCGTCATCGGGCTCTATGCCAAGCAGCACCAGCAGCCCCCTGTCTATCCTGCCGACGGTATTTCCGTCAATGCTGACGCTCGCGCGGGCCGTCCTCTGTACAACCGCCTTCATAGCTAATTCTCCCTTTCGACGCTTTCAACGCCGGAAATCTTCTCTATTGCCGCCATGATTGCGGAAAGCTGCTCCGCATCGTTGACCTCAAAGCCCATGTTGAACAGCACCCTGCCGCTGCCGTCGTTCATGGTCTGGGTGTTGAGCATTCGAAGGCTTATCTTCAGATCCGTGAGCTTGCGGCTTATGTCCAAAAGCAGCTCGTCCCTATCCACCGCATAGATCTTTATCGTGACGGGGAATTTGGTCTTGGCGTCGCTGATCCAGGCGACTTCAACTATCCTGTCCACATCACGCATCAGCGCACGGGCATTGGTGCAGCTCGCCTTATGTATGGAAACGCCCCTGCCCCTCGTGACATAGCCGATGATCGGGTCGCCGGGTACGGGCATACAGCAGCGGCAGAAATGGAAGCCCACATCGGAATCCAGCCCCACCATGCGGATGGGTCTGCCCGTGGGATCGGTGGAGGCAAGCTCGCCCGTCGGAGCTTCGCCCTCTTTCCTCTGCTCCGCCTGCTTTTCCTCTATCGCAAGCTTCCTTGCCTTTGCGTATTCCTGCAGCAGCGGATGCAGCAGCGCATTCGTGCTTATTCCTCCGTAGCCGACTGCGGCATAGGCGTCCTCAAGGCTGGTAAAATTGAGCTTTTTTATTGCAGCGGCAGCAAATTCCGGCTTTACGATGTCCATGAGCCTGTATCCCTGCCGCCTTGCCGCCTCGCTCAGCATCTCCCTGCCGTGCTCGATGTTTTCCTCCGCATTGGCACGCTTGAGCCACTGCTTTATCTTCGACTTGGCCTGCGAGGTCTTGACGAAGCTCAGCCAGTTGCGGCTGGGCTCGCTGGTCGGGCTGGTGACGATGGTGACGACATCGTTGGTTTTGAGCTTGTAATCGAGCCGCACCATGTTGTTGCCGACGAGGGCATGGTGAACGTGGTTGCCGACATTGGTATGTATCCTGTACGCAAAATCTATCGGGGTCGAACCGACGGGAAGGTCGATGATATCGCCCCTCGGGGTGAGCGCAAACACATAGTCGGAAAAGAAATCACGCCGCACATTGTTTACATACTCAGTGGAGGAATTCGCCTCGTCATCATAGGCTACAAGCTCTCTCAGCCATTCGAGGTTGGCGGTTATATCGCCAAGCTTCGTGCGGCCCTCCTTGTACATCCAGTGCGCCGCGATGCCGTATTCGGCGGTCCGGTGCATTTCAAAGGTGCGTATCTGCACCTCAAACGGCATTCCCTGCTCGCTGAAAAGCGTGGTATGCAGCGAACGGTAGCCGTTGGTCTTGGGCATGGAGATATAGTCCTTTATCCTGCCCGGCATGGGCCGCCATATCTGATGGACGAGCCCCAGCACCGCATAGCAATCCTGAACCGTGCCGACGATTATCCTGAGCGCAACAAGGTCATAGATCTCGTTAATCGTACATTTTTTATTCGTAAGTTTCTTGTAAATGCTGTAAATATGCTTGCGTCTGCCGCTTATCTCGAACTTGATGCCGGCATTATTCAGCAGCTCCTCTATCCTGCGCTGC
>ULTO01003287.1_pt1 | contig 13050 bp, 9 predicted proteins | sample 1957601 | NCBI WGS metagenome assembly ULTO01 (sample SAMEA4835734, study PRJEB28245) | human gut metagenome | biome: gut microbiome; material: fecal sample | place: Denmark | collected 2008 | reverse complement strand
GGGCCCGCCTGCCGCGTCAGCGGATAGAGATGTGAAACGTCTGCGCAGAGATCACGGTCAGATGAGACGCTCGACGTTCTTGAACTGGTGAACCAGACCGGGATGCAGCAGCGCACCGGTCACGCCCTTGGCAGCGCCCAGGGTCAGAGTATTCTGCGCGATGGGGATCCAGGGGATAATATCGCAGGTCAGCTTCTCCTGCAGCTCCAGATACATCTCGGCACGCTTGGCGGTATCGGTCTCGCCGGCAGCGGCGTCGATCAGCGCGTCGATCTCGGGATCAGCCAGGTGGGAGTAGTTGCGGCCGCCCTCGGAGTGGATGGGATTGCGGAACATGTAGTCGGCGTTCTTGCCGGGTGTCCACGAGCAGATATACATCTCCACACCGCTGGTGGCACCGTCGCTGGTAAGTTTTTCGATCAACGCGGACTGTTGCATGTACTCCACGGTGATGGTGATGCCGTACTTGGCCATCTGGCTCTGGAGGTTCTCTGCCATTTTCACGCGGTGGCTGGCGTCGGAGGTGATTAGATGGATGGTCATGCCGCTGCAGTTCAGCTTGTCAAAGATAGCCTGAGCGCCTTCGGGATCATAGGGGATGCCCTTGATGTCGGCATAGTAGCCCATGTCGCGGCACATCATGCTGGTGGAGACCTGCGCATAGCCATCCCACGCGGCGATGACCATTTCCTCCTTGTTGATGGCCATGGCGACGGCCTTGCGGAATTCAGGGTTCGTACCGATGAAGTCGGGGTTCTGCAGGTCGAAGCCCACAAAGTGCTGGGTACGGCCGGTCTCCGTCAGCAGCTGGAGGTCGTCGCTCTCGCTCAGACGGGCGTAATCCGTGGCGGAGGGGCTCATGATCACGTCTACCTCACCGTTCTCCAGAGCGATCATGCGGGCGGAGGCTTCGGGGATCATGCGGAACTTCAGGCGCTGCGTGTTGGGCACGGGATACAGGGTGCTGTCCTCGAAGCGCTTCAGGGACACATAGTCACCGGAGACATACTCGTCAAAGACCCAGGGGCCGGTGCCGATCTTGACGGCATCCTCTTCGGGCATGGTCTCAAAGGCTTCCTTGGACAGGATGGCCAGGGAGTTGGCGGCCAGGGTGTAGTTGAAGTCCACGTTGCCCTGGGTCAGATAGATCTCAAAGGTCAGCTCGTCCACCTTGACGAACTCCTTGATCATGGCCATGTAGTTGGCGGTGGTGGCATGATCTTTGGCGCGCTCGAAGGTGAATTCCACGTCGTCGACATTCAGCTTGGTGCCGTCATGGAAGGTGACATTGTCCTTCAGATAGAAGATCCAGTGGTCAGGCGCCACCATTTCCCAGTGATCCACCAGCTCACCCTCATTTTCCATGGTGGTCAGGTTGGTGTCGGTCAGCAGGTCATGGGTACAATCCTGCACGATCTGGTTGGTTTCGGCGGTGGTCTCCATGGGGTCGATGGTGGTGAACTCATCGGCCATGGCGATCACGATCTCTTCTTTGTAGTGGGTGCCGGTCTGGCCGTCACCGGTCTCATCGGGGGGCGTCTGTGTGCCGCAGCCGATCAGCGTGAATACCATGACCAGGCTCAGCAGCAAAGCGACAAATCTCTTGCTTTTCATTCGTTGTCCTCCTTATTGTTGTTAGGCGGTTGCCCTTACTAATCTTATTTGCAAAACCCGTGCCAATTTGTGGGTTTTCTACAAAAAGGGAAAAATTTCCATCTCGTTTTTGAAAAATACGCGGTCAACGGCGCATATCCTGCGTAATGGCGGAATGAGCGGCGGTGACCGCGTATAAAATGCCGGGACGCTGGAGCGAAGGGACGCGAAGGGAGAAGAAATCACTGCCTATGGAGCAAATTTTGCACCTTTGGCGCAAATTGTACGCCGGGAGGGGTGCAGACCCTGCTCAGACGGCGCCGCTGTCGGATGAAGCATCCGGGGCTTCACGGTCAATGACACCGTATTCCTTCAGCTTGTTCAGCAGGCCGCGCTTGCTGATGCCCAACTGGGCGGCGGTGGCGACCCGCTTCCCGCCGCAGCGCTGCAGCGTGGCTTCGATGGCTCGCTTTTCGATGTCCTTCAGACTGTGGGAGGACAGATAGTCGTCGATGGAATCTCCGCTGGGGCCGGCCCCGTCGGAGCGGGTGACGTATTCCGGAAAATCCTCCTTGCTGATCACGCCGTCTTGGCACAGGATGCAGGCATATTCCAGAATGTTGGCCAGCTGACGGACGTTGCCGGGGTAGGGAAGGCGCTCCAGCATTTCCTTGGCCTCCGGCGTGATGGCGCGGATGGGCTTATTCAGCTCGGCGGAGAATTTGCCCAGCAGATAGTTGCTCAGGATGGCAATGTCGCCCTGCCGCTCCCGCAGCGGCGGCAGCTTGATCTCCATGACATTCAGCCGGTAGTACAGATCCTCCCGGAACCGGCCCTCCGCGATCAGGGCGGGAAGATCCCGGTTGGTGGCGGCCAGGATGCGGGTGTCCACCTTGATGGGGGTGCTGCCGCCCACTGGCGTGAATTCCTTATCCTGCAGAGCCCGCAGCAGCTTGCTCTGCAGGCCCAGGGGCATATCGCCGATCTCGTCAAGGAACAGCGTACCGTTGTCGGCCTGCTCCAGCTTGCCCTTTTTATCCTGCATGGCGCCGGTAAACGCGCCCCGCTTGTAGCCGAAGAACTCCAGCTCCAGCAGATTTTCCGGGATGGCGGCGCAGTTGACCACCACGAACCGCTCCCGGTAGCGCTTTCCGGCGTTGTGGATGGCCCGTGCCACCAGCTCCTTACCGGTGCCGCTCTCTCCGGTGATCAGGACGTTGGTATCTATGTCCTTTACCCGGTCGATCAGCATATAGACCCGCTGCATGGGGGCGCTTTCGCCGATGATGGCGTCGAAACGGCTCTTGCTCTCCAGTTGGTCGGAGAGGTAGTAGATCTGCTCGTTCAGCTTGCGGATATTGCCCGCCTGCTGCATGATGACCTTCAGCTCTTCGATGTTGATGGGCTTGGTGAGATAGGTGAACGCACCCTTCTGCATGGCGTTGACCGAGGTGTCGATGGAGCCGAAGGCGGTCATCATAATGACTTCGGTGTTGGGGTCGATGCGCTTGATACGCTCCAGCACCTCAAGGCCGTTTTCCTCCCCCAGACGCAGATCCAGCAGCACGATGTCGGCACCCTCCGCCTCCATGCTGGCCAGCGCGGGAAGCGAGCTGGTAAAGGTCTTGACCCGATAGAGATTCTTCAGTGCAAGCTGCAGGGATACGCAGATGGAAGGCTCGTCGTCGATGATATATACCGTGCGGTTCATTCCTGTATGTCCTCCTTAAACAGCATAGAGATCTCGGTGTACACATTCAGCTGGCTGGTCAGATGGAACTGGCCGCCGTTTTCCGTGACAAACTGCTTGGCCAGAGAGAGGCCCATGCCGGTGCCGGTCTTTTTGGTGGTATAGAAGGGCTCAATGCAGTTCTGGATGCTCTCATCGCTCATGCCGGTGCCCTCGTCCCGGACGCTGATGCGGACGGTGCCGTTCTCCTTGACCACGGTGACCAGAATGGAGGGACGGCTGTCCGGCTCCAGGGCCAGACGCTCCTCCACGGATTCGATGCTGTTGATCAGCAGGTTCAGCAGGGCCTGCTTGATCTGGTCGCGGTTCACCTGGATGTAGGCGGACACGGCGTTGTGGCAGGAGAAGGTGATCTGCTTGTTCTTCACCGACGCGCTGACCAGATAGACACATTCATTGGTCAGCCGCTGGGCGTCCACCCGTTCCTTGATGCCGTTGACCGGCTTGGCATAGTTGATCAGCGATTCGATGAGACGGTTGATGCGGCCTACCTCCTGGGGCACATACTGGGCAAAGGATTCCTGGAAATCCTTGTCGTTGCCCTGCTCCCGGATGATGGAGGCAAACGCCTGGATGGACATGAGGGGATTCTTGATCTCGTGGGCGATGCCGGCGATGAGACGGTTCAGGGTCTGATTCTTGTTGGCCTCATAGATCTCATTGCGGCGGTTTTCCTCCTCCGTCACGTCCTCCACCAGCAGGGCGCAGTCCTTCTGCTGGTTCAGGGTGAAGTACTGATAGCGGTACTGCTTCTGCTGGCCGTTCTTGTTGATGACCGGCAGCACCACCGAGCTCTCCATTTCGCCCAGACCATTCTGGCTGCCGATGGCCCAGATATCCCGGAATACAGCCAGATCCTTCATAAGGACCGGGTCGTGAGGCTCGTCCCAGGCCACGCTGGCGATACCGCCCACCCGTTCCGCCCGGGGATTCATCATCAGCACCTCGCCGTCCTGCCGCAGCAAAAGGATGCTGTTGGGATATTCATAGATCAGCAGGTTCCGCAGCCGGTTGCCGGCCTCCAGTTGCAGCATCTGCTGCCGGATCTCCGCGGTTTTTTCCTGCACCACCTGCTGCAACCGGCGGTTCCAGATGTTGTAGAACAGCACGACGCATCCGGCCGACAGCAGGAGCAGGGCGATGATGACCAGCAGCTTCTGGATGCGGCGCTGGGCGGCCTCCAGATTTTCGTCCACGATCCAGCGCTCCAGCACCGCGTCGTATTCGCCGGAGTTGCGAAGCTGCGTGATGCTGCGGTTCAGCTTTTCATACAGCACGGTGTCATTCTGACGCACCATGATGGCATATTCCACCGTGCCCATGTAGTTGTTGACCACCGTGAAGGAATCGGCATACCTGTTCAGATCCTTCAGCTGATAGAGGAAGCTCTCCTTGACGGCGGCCACAGCGTCCACGCTGCCGGCGATCACGCTGTTGAACAGCTGCACCTGGTCACCGGCCACCACGGTATACTGGGTCTTCAGCTGATTGAGCTGGGAAAAGGGAATGGTGCCCAGCTCAAAGGCTACGGGATAGCGCTGTTTGTCCTGATCCTTGACGGTGATCTTGCCGGCTACGTCATTGGGGGCGATCAGAGAAATGGTACCGGAGGAGATCACATTGGTCAGCCGTGTACCCTCGGGGCAGACGGTGCCGGACAGAACGCCCAGTACCGCGTCTACCTCGCCGGAGAGCAGAGCATCGGCGGCATCGCTGCTGGTGGTGTAGGAGACATACTCTACATTCAACCCCTCCTTTTCCGCCATCAGCTCCAGAATGTCGATGTTCAGTCCCTTGGCGGTGTCGCCGTCCCAGAAGTGATAGGGAGGACATTTGCCCTTGACGGCCACGCGAATGTTCATATGAATGGCAGAGGCATGTACCGGCAGCAGGGTCAAAAGACACAGAACGGCCAGCAGCGCGGCGGTAAATTTGATGATCCGATATTTCATCGGTAGGTGCCTCCTTCCTCCTCAAGGGCGTGGCGGTATTTGCTGACGGTGCGGCGGGAGATGTGGATCCCTTCCCGGGCCAACTGCTGGGCGATGGCGTTGTCACTGGGACGGCGCGGGCCTTGACGGCAGATCTGGCGGATGCGGGACATGATCTCCTCCTTGGAGCTGCTGGCGCAGCCTCCTGCGGTAAACAGGGCTTTCAGGGGCATGACCCGGTTTTCGTATTGCAGATATTTGTCACTGACGGCCCGGCTGACGGTGGAGACGCTCAGTCCTAGCGCGGCGGCAGCCTCGCTTTGGGTCAGACGCCGGAGGGGACAGCACTGGGGCTCCATCAGATGAGTCGCCTGTTGCTGTACGGCATAGGCGGCCACGCACAGCAAGGTGCTGCTGCGCTGCTGGATCGCGTAAAGAAAGCTGCGGGCATAGGCCAGCTGCTCCTGGAGATACTGCTTATCCTGAGGGGAGCCCTGTGCCATAAGGGCGGTGTATTGGGCGTTCAGCGCCGGAACATGGGGCTGGTTGACCAGCGAGACGGCCAGTGCGCCGTCCTGAAGGTGCACCGCCACGTCCGGTACGACGAACACGGTGGCCTCATGGTCAAAGGCGCTGCCGGGCCGGGGCTCCAGCGACAGCAGCAGCGCTACGGCGGCATCTGTCTCCGCCTGGCTGGCGCCCGGAAGCGACAGCGTGCCCCGGGCCAGCGCCTCCAGATGCTCCCGGGCGATCAATGCCGCCAGGGGATCGGGATCGCCCATAGCCTGTAGCTGCAGCCACAGACATTCCGACAGGTTGCGTGCGCCCACACCGGCAGGCTCCAGCATCTGGATATGCCGCAGCGCCCGGTGAAACAGCGCGGCATCGCAGGAGAAGTCACGGCACAGGCTGGCCTCGTCATCCCGAAGATAGCCGTTGGCATCCAGGCTGTTGGCCAGCAGCAGGCAGACCCGCAGCAGAGCCGGCTCCCTCAGTGTCATGCGCAGCTGGGCGGACAGATGCTCCGCCAGCGTTTCCCGCCGGGCGGGAATGGAGGCGATCAGGTCGTAATAGGGATCATCGCCCTCCACCGGCTCCACCATGGGGTTGGTCAGCGTCAGCTCCCGGATGGCCCGCTGCAGCTCTCCCGCGCTGCATGCCAGCAGGCTGGCCGACTGCGCGGCCAATGCCACCGGCACCGCCTGCACATTAGGTGTGACCGTTACCTTGACAAATCCGGCGTCCATAGGGTGACCTCCCTTCTGAAAAATGCGGCAAACAGGTAAAAAATGCCCTTTCCTATTTCATACTACAGGATAATTGCCAAATGTCAAGAAAAAATTAACGCAAAAATTTCGCTGTTTGCACAAAAAAGCGCCAATGGTGCAAAAATTGCACCATTGGCGCTGGAAAGCTTGCGACAAAAAACATATATGGTTCAGGATAGCTCTTTTGGCAGCCATTTCTTCCGCCACAGGAAGAACAAGAACAGCGATCCACGGAAGCACAGCTCGATGCACATGGCGATCCACGCGCCCTGAAGGCCCCAGCGGGGCACCATCAGCAGCGTCAGCGTGATGCGCACGCCCCACATGCTGGTGAAGTTCAGCACGGAGCTCAGCAGGGAGCTGCCCGCCCCCTGGAACACACCGGCGGCCACGATGGATGCGCCGAACAGCGGCTCGGAAAACACCACGATCCGCAGCACCTGGGTGCCCAGGGCTACCACCTGTGCGTCGGGGCTCAGCATGCCGATGATCCACGGGGCCAGGATGTACATAATGGCGGAGGAGAGAAGCATAACGCTCATCCCCAGCAGCACCGTGACCCAGCCGAGACGATTGACCAGATCCTTTCGCTTGGCGCCCACGCTCTGGCCGATCAGGGTGACGGCGGCGCTTTGCGTGCCGTAGCCGGGCATGTAGCACAGGGCCTCGGCGGTGACGGCGAAGGAGTTGGCGGCGATGGCCACCGTGCCCAGTGGGGCGATGATGCGGGTGGTCACCACCTGGGCGCTGGACATGACCGCCTGCTCGATGGCCACAGGCGCGCCCAGCCGGACAGCCCGCCGCAGCTGGGCGGGGACAAAGCGCAGACGCTCGCCCTTCCGCAGACCCAGCATGGGGGAGCGCAGCAGGCAGCCGCACAGGATGAGGGCTACCACCGCTTCAGACAGCGCCGTACCCAGCGCCGCACCCGCCACGCCCAGATCCGCGCCCGGCAGCGTCAGGGCGCCGAGCTGCCGGGTGGGGAAGATCAGCAGAGAGTTGAATACCACGTCCAGCGCACACATCAGCACCAGCAATATGCTTGGGGTGCGCATGTTGCCGCCGGCCTCCAGCAGGCCCACCGCCAGCCGGTTCAGCTGTACGAAGGGCAGGGACAAGGCAAAAATCAGGAAATACGCCGACGCGTCGGGGCAGATGGCGCTGTCCGCGTGAAGCCAGTGGGGCAGTCCGCCGGAGATGGCGGCGCCGATGGCCGCCAGCAGCAGGCCGAAGGCGATGCCGGAGCACAGGCCCTGCTTCACCAGATTCCGGGCGTCCCGCTCCTCGCACGCGCCGATGCGCTGGGCCACCATCACGGAGAAGCCCACCACCAGCGCCCGGCACAATCCGCCGAACAGCCATGTGCTGGAGGCCACCAGACCGATGGAGGCGGAGGCGTCACGGCCTAATTGCCCCACCATGGAGGCGTCGATGTACTGCATAACGATGGAGGAGATCTGGGCCAGAATGGCGGGAATACTGAGCTGCAGCGTCAGCCTGGTCTGCTGCCGCAGGGTCAGGGTGTGTCCCTCCCGCAGCGACAGAAGCAGGTTCTGTCTGGCCATATGATCGCCTCCCTTCAAACAGTGTCGTATTTTACATTATACGGTCTGCGCCGAAAAAGGTCAAGCAGATGTTTCCTCAGCGGAAAAAGTATGGCGCGGCATACGCCGCGCCATACTACTGGATACAACTGCTATCGGATCAGTCGGCGGCTGGCGGAGTACTCCTCATTGATCTGAGCAAGCTCCTTTTCGCCGTCGATATAGGGCTGGTAAATGGCCTCGATCCGGCCGCCGCCGGAGTTGCCGCAGCCATTGCAGCCGTCGCAGCTTCCGCCGCAGGCGCTCAGCGCCCGGCGGACGATCTCCTCCCGCTCCTCACGGGTGGTGTCGCGGATCAGCAAAGACCGCATGTGGGTCGCCTCCTGTCATCCCGTCATGTTCAGCATGTTTTCCATGAAAATGCCGTAGCCCCGCGTGGGGTCGTCAATGAGAACGTGGGTCACAGCCCCCACCAGCTTGCCGTTCTGCAGGATGGGGCTGCCGCTCACGGTTGATGTCAATATGGGACAACAAATAATTTTTTGAGAACTTTATTCGATAAATTCACTTGTAAAATCATGAAATCTCCAGTTAATTTGAATTTTTTGCCTGTGGAAAACTAAAATTTCACAAACTAATTCCCGCATAAGAGCAGGGTCTAAAGCGCTTATTTCATGGTACGGAGAGAGGACGGAGGTTTGCCGTTCTTCCTTTTTGGCGGTTTCCTCCTCCGCGGAGAGCAGCTCCCAATCGCTTTCCAACTGGGCGAGCTGCCGCTTCTTTTCGTTCTGCACACGGAGAAGGCTTTCCCGTTTTTCTGTAAAGGACTCTTTTGACAGTCGGCCGCTGACATGCTCCTCATAGAGAGACATGAGCGCCTCTTGCTTGCGGCGGATATCGGCCTGCACTCTCTGCATCCTTGTGTTGATGGCGCGGCGCTTGGAGGCATGGTTCTCAAATTGACGATGATAGGTCGCAAGACGGGCATCCCGCAGCCGGCACTGCATGTTGATCGCACGGATCAGAATAGCTTGCAAGTCAGCATCGGAGATACAAACTTCGGCACAGCCGCTTTCCGGTACATAGCGCGCCGACGCACAGCGCCAGTTCTTGTTGGAGGCCTTGCCCTTCACCAGACGGTTTCCACAGCAGCCGCAGACGAGATAGGGCTGCAGCAGGCTGGGCGTGTTTCCTGTCGGCGTTTTCGGTGCCGTTTTCTGTACGGTGCTGCGGGCGAGAAAATATAGCTCCCGTGACACGATGGGCTCGTGAGTATGGGGGATGATGGGGCGCTCCGTTTCGGGGAGCAGCTTCGTGCGGTTGCTGCCGACCTTGACCACATGAGACTTGAACGCCTCCGTATCGCCGGTGTAGATGCGGTTCTGAAGAATATTCCGGACGGATTCATATGTCCAGAACTTCCGCACCTTGTAGCGGCCCCGGACTTTCGCCAGATAGGCGGAGGGCGTTTCGGTACCGGACGCATTCAGCTGCTGTGCGATCTGTGTGATGCTGATGCCCTGCGAGGCCCACTGAAATATCTGTCTGACGACGTCGGTGGCAGGTGGATCGACCACGATGGTGTTCTTCTGCTCACCCTTCTGATAGCCGTAAGGTACAGCGCCAAAGGCATATTCGCCATTCAGCTTTTTGCGGTCTGTTACGCTTTTGATCTTGCGGGACAGGTCGCGGCTGTATAACTGGTTCAGCAGGTTGGTGATGCCCAGCTCCAGACCACCGGTGGATTCGCCATAGTCGGCGCTGTCGAAGTGGTCGTTGATGGAAATGAAGCGGACGCCATACGCTGGAAACACAAACTCAAGATAGTGGCCGCCCTCCAGAAAGTTTCTGGAAAAACGGGAGAGGTCACGCACAATGACAGTCTTGACACTCCCAGACTTTACCAGCGACAGCAGCCGCTGCATACCAGGACGGTTCATATTGGTGCCGGTGTAGCCATCGTCTACGATCTCCTCAACGGTTCCCTCCAGATCAGGACGGGACGCGAGGAAGTTCCGCACGCAGAGACGCTGTGCGGAGATACTGAAGCTCTCTGCGGCATTTCCGCGTGCGACGTCGCCATCCTCTGAAGAAAGGCGGTAGTAGCAGATCATGAGATCGGAAGTTGTTTTATCCACAGCAAGCAGCCTCCTCTGTCTGTGTATGATAGGGGCGTAGTGCGGCGAAGGGGTCGGCATAGTTGAGTTGGATCGTGATGCTGCGATTCTCGTGAATGGAGATGCGCTCCACAAGCGTATCAAGAAGTTCCCTTGTTATGGCCGGGAGCCGCTGATATTCCTGCATAGCGCGTACCCACGCCTGCGCGGTGGATAAGCCTTTCTGCATCTGCGCGATCCGCTCCTTTTGTGCGGCTTCTGCCGCGAGAATGCGGTTGAGCTCTGCCCGGTATTTTTCCTTGGCGTAGAGAAATTCCTCGCGCCCGATCAGTCCGGTGGACAGGTCATGAATCAGCATATCCAGCTTTCGGTCAAGGCCCTGCCGCTGGAGCCGCAGGCTTGTGGCGGTATTTTGTTTTTCCTGCTTTGCCTGTGTCAGTTCGGCGGAGTGGTCGATCTCATGGATCAGCCGATCTACATCAACAGCCAGTGCCAACTGCTGGTCTAAGACGTCGGTGACAGCGGCAAGCAGCCGTTCGTGACGGATGTAGTGGCTGGAACAGACGGTGTGCGCGGAGTAGCGGTAACGATTGCAGTCATAGAACAGTCGGCTGGGGGAGTGTGCTCCGTGCCGGGCGCAGCCCTTGCCAGCCCCCATGGGACTGCTGCACTCCGCACAGAACAGCTTACCACGGAAAAGATCGGCCTGCACATCGCCAATATCAGCACATGCGCGATAGGCGGCGCGGGACGCAAGAACCTCGTGGTTGACCTGCTGCACCGCGTCAAACAGCTCCTTGCTGATGATCGGCGGATGTGCGTTTGGAATGACCGTCCATTGCTCAACGGGCTGACGCTTCTTTTTCTCATTCAAATGGTTTCGGGATACCTTCCCATAGGTGCGGTTGCCGATATAGACGTCGCTGCTGACGATCTTACGGATGGTTGCCCTGCTCCACAGTGCGTCCCGATATGCTGCGGAGCTGTTCATTCCACGCAGATAACGCAGCTGGGCAGGGGACGGAATATGTTCCTGATTCAGCTGCTTTGCGATGGCATTGAAGCTGACGCCCTCAGAGCGTAGGGTAAAGATACGCCGGACGACCGGAGCGGCTTCCTCATCAATATCATAGGACGCGGCAGCGGCGTTCCGGAGATAACCGTAAGGGACGCTGCTGGATGAAGGCAGGTATGTGCCGCTGCGCATCTGCGCGTGGATGCTGCTGCGGATCTTGCGGGAGATGTCCTTGGCGTAGTTCTCATTCATGACCATTTTCAGTGGCATGGTGAGGGACGCAGCAGCGCTGGCATCCTGCACGAGACTGTCATAGTTGTCATTGACGCTGATGAGGCGTACATTCATGGCGGGGAAAATCTGCTCCACCAGCTCACTGGTCTCGACGAAGTGGCGGCCCAAGCGGGAAATGTCCTTGATGATAATGCAGTTGATCTTGCCGCTCCGTACATCCGCCATCAACTGATGAAAGGCCGGGCGGTTGTAGTTCATGCCGGTATAACCGTTGTCAGCGTACCGCTCGACAATTTGGATATCGGGGTACTCCGCAAGGAAAGCATCGGCGATTTTTGCCTGGTTACCGATGGAATTGCTCTCGGTGTCGTCGCCGTCCTCCACAGATAACCGACCATACTGTCCTGCCAGATAGTGGACTGACGCCTCGGACACAGGTTGGGCCGACAGATATTTGCTTTTCCGTGCCATGCTTACCCCACCTCCTTCGCCGCTGCTGCGATCATCTGTTGATAAGACGCCAGCTCATCGGCGTAGTTGAACTGTATCGTAATTTGCTTGCCCTCGGATACCGTGATCCTGCGGATCAATCCGGCCACCATTTCACGGGTAAGCTTGTCGATTTTCCTGAATTTGGTATATTCGGCGACCCAGTTCCGTGTGTCTGCCGAACCTTCCTCTAAAGCTTGCCGCCGTTCGTGCAGGCTGGCAAGGGCTACCTGCAATGCGTCGATCCGCTGCGTATAGCGCTGCCGCATCATGTCATACTCCGTGCGGGAGATCAGATCATCGTGAAAAGCCTCCAGCAAGCGCATACGGTATTCCTTCTGCCCGGTGATTTGCTTCTCCTTTTCCTCAATGGTCATATCCAACTGCCGGTGCTTGGCAGCTTGGATACTCTTTTGACCGATCTCATGAATCAACTGGTCAATATCGACCACCATCTCAATTTGCTTCTGGATGGCCCGCAGCACCACATTCTCTAAAGCAGTCTGCGAAATGGAGTGGCTGCTGCACAGCTTGGAGCGCTTGTGGGTGGAGCAGACGTAGTAGTAAAATGTGCGGTTTCCGCGCTTTACGCTGCGCCTGCACATGGCGCGGCCGCAATCGGCGCAGTACAGCATTCCAGCCAAGGGCTGTACCACCTCCTCGGAAGGGGATGTGCGGGTATCCAGTGACAGCAGGTGCTGCACCGAAGTAAATAGCTCCTCGCTGATAATTGGTGCGTGGTTCTTCTCCACAACGCACCAATCCTCTTTGCTGCGCAGCTTCATCTGCTTGATCTTATAGTTGGGTGTTCCGCGTTTGCCCTGTACCAGCGTCCCGATATAGATGGGATTTTCCAGAATGGCCCGCACCGCAACGGGCGACCAGGTGTTATTATCACCGACTGCCTGAAAACCGGACTGATACTTCAGCCCCTGTTGCTGTTTATATGCCGCCGGCGGCAGAACGCCCTCCGAAGAAAGATAATTAGCGATGGCCTGCTGGCTGTAGCCCTCCATTTTCAGTTGAAAGATGGTGCGGACCACCATAGCGGCATATTCGTCGATAATGAGCTTGTGCTTGTCGGCAGGGTCTTTCAGATAGCCATAACA
>ULTO01002564.1_pt1 | contig 13102 bp, 9 predicted proteins | sample 1957601 | NCBI WGS metagenome assembly ULTO01 (sample SAMEA4835734, study PRJEB28245) | human gut metagenome | biome: gut microbiome; material: fecal sample | place: Denmark | collected 2008 | reverse complement strand
CTCAGGCGCTTCGCGCCAGCTCCCCCAAAGGGGGAGCCGAGAGGCGGCGCAAAGGACACCCCGCCCTACATCTTGATCGACAATAAAATCCGGAGGAAGGGGTTCCCTTCCTCCGGACGGAATATTTTACATATCGAACGGTTCCATGCTGAGGACGGGGTGACCGACCTCGGAGAGGAATGCGAGCAGCTCCTCGGGGTCCTCGGTGCAGACGGTTTCGTCGGCGATCATGTCAGTGAAGTTATCCACATCGTACAGCTCCTTGGCAGCCGCGTTGAGCTTTTCGCGCATCTGCTCCTTCAGCTCCTTCGGCAGCCAGACGATACGGCCGAGACCGCCCTCCGCCGCAATGAACTTCTTGGAAGCGATGAAGTGCTTGCCGTGACCCATGAAGCCCGGGGTCTGAACGCCGCCGCCCGTCATGGAAGCCATCTCGGAGAAGGTCATGCCCAGCGGGGTCATGCCGGCGTGCTCGCGGCAGGTAATGACGACGCCCATCGAGCAAGGCTCGACGCCGCAGATACACTCGAAGCAGCCGCAGGAGGTCATCGGGTCCTGGAACAGGGAGTACAGCGTGACGTGCTCCAGCGCACCGTGGGAATACTTCTGTACTGCCTCGTCCACGTCCTCGTAGCGACCGAGGCGCTCGTCGATGCAGTGCTCCTTCGGCACGACCTGGCACGGACCCTGCGGGTCAAGCTCGTTGGTCGCTTTCGCGTCCAGCCACGACACTGCGCCGCAAAGACCCAGACGCTCGGGGGTGACGATGCAGACATGGCTCGGGGAGAACGCCTGGCACATAATGCAGGTGTAGAACACGGGCACGGACTCGTCGGTCATCGAGGCAAGACGCTCGTCGCGCTTGTCGAAGATGGTGTTGGCGGCGGCGCGCAGCTCCTTGTTCTTCTCGTCGCCGATGACGATGCGGACCTGGCACTTATCGACAACGGTGTCAAATTCGCTCTTGATCTTGGCGTAGAGGACCTCGCCGATGTGCTTGAAGCGGAAGCCCGCCTCAAAGTCCGCCTTGTTGACGCGGATACGGATCATATCGCGCTGACCGGTGTGCATCAGACCCTCGACGCAGTTGAGGAAGCTGTGGATCTTGCGCTCCATGACCGGCTCAAAGTCGGGCTGCATCGCCTTGCCCGCGACCTCGACGGTGTAGGACAGGGAGATCTTGGTGCCGACGGGAATTTCGTCCATCTCGGGACCGTCCACGATGATCCTGTGATCCTCGATCTCGGAGGCTTCCTTGGTGATGACCAGCTCGAAGCAGTCCTTGCGGGAGCCGTCCACCTCAACCTGCATATCGCCCTTGCGGATGATCTCGCCCTCGAACGCGGAGGAGAAGGACACGGGGATGTCGATGTTCGTGATCTTCAGCTTGATGCCGCGCGCCTCGATGGAGGTGTCGATCCAATCCTTGGTGTTTTCGTAGATAATCAGGGACTTCGGAACAGCCCACATATCGTTGGTGTCGTTGGTGATGACCGGGAAGCCCAGCTTGATCGCGCCGGCGCCGCAGGCAACGGTAATGTCGTTGACGGGGGCATAGGCGTTGACGAACGCGTTGATGCGCTCGAAGGTGTACTTATGGAAGCCGTCGGCATCGCCGGGCTGGATGTTGCCGAAGATCATGGCGGCGCGGACGACCAGCGAAATAACGTGACCGACCGACCAGATTTCGTTGCCGACGGGGACGACGCGGACGCCGAAGTTCATGTTCACGCCCTTTTCGTTGAGCTGATCGATAATACCGCCGATCAGGAAGACGAAAATGCCGCGGGACTGGTAGCCCTTGACGGTCTCGACCGCCTCCTCCGCAGAGGGAGCCGGTCCGATCATGACGACGAAGCCGGGGATGTCGCCGGTGACCAGCGGGACACCGAGCTCACGGACCTCGGCGTCGGAGAAGTGACCGTGGTAGGTCGTGCCCTCGTAGGGGGCGGCGCTGCGGGCGTATTTGCAAGCCTCGATCAGCTCGGCGGCAATGGCGGTGCCGACGCCGGAGGAGAAGATGGAGGCGGTGCGGTTATCGCGGGTCATCATTGCCTTGACCTCGGCAAGGGCAGCCTTGAGGTCACCGACCTTCTCGACCTTGCGGCCGATGTAGGCGTAGACGCAGGCAAGGAAATACGCGGTGGAGGGCATGGTCAGCGGAGCGGCTTCGCCCAGCTCGGCGACGACGGCATTGACCTCCGCCTCCGCCTTGGCGAACATTTCGTCCGAACCGCTAAATACTCGCTCAAAAAGTGTTCTCATGATGTTATTTCATCCTTTCAGCTTCATTCGCGCTCCGACGGAAGCGCGGGAAAAGGCTTGATTTTCAGTGCAAGACCTCTGATCGGTCCAATTTTTCCTTGATGGCGCGGATCTCCGCCAGCGCGGTGGGGGAGCAGTCGTAGGGCGACAGACCGCGGCGGTCGGCATCGATCACCTCGGGGTTGTAGCTCAAAAAGCCCAGCAGGTCCTCCTCGGGGATCCGGCTGCGGAGGAACTCCTTGTCGCTCTCGTCGCGTACCTTGTTGGCAACGACGCTCACCTTCGTGATGCCGATGTCGCGCGCCAGCTCCTTGATGCGCGTGTAGGTCTGAATGGAGCGCGCGCCCGGCTCGATGACGACGATGAAGCGGTCCATCATGCTTGCAGTGCCGCGTCCGAGGTGCTCCAGCCCCGCCTCCATGTCCATAATGACCACATCGTCGCGCCGCAGCACAAGGCTTGAAAGCATTGCCTTAAGCATGACGTGCTCGGGGCAGACGCAGCCGCTTCCGCCGGTATCCACCGTGCCCATGACGAGCAGACGGACGCCGTTGATCTCCTTCGCCAGCTTATCCGGCAGATCGGAGACCTGCGGGTTGAGCTTGTAGAAGGTGTTCGACGCGTTGGCGGCGGTGCGCTCGCGGGCAAGCTCCTTCATCTTCGAGACGGGGACGATCGAATTGACCTCCTCCTCCGTCAGACCCAGCGCCAGACCCAGATTCGCATCCGGATCGACGTCCGCCGCAAGGACGGTGCGCCCTTCATCGGCGTAGAGCCTTGCCAGCGTGGAGGCGAGCGTCGTTTTGCCGACGCCGCCCTTGCCGGTGATCGCAACCTTCATGGTTCAGATACCCAGCGCGGCACGCTTGGCTTCGATGCACTCGATCATCTTATCACCGAGCTTTTCGATGTCGGTCTCGACGACGAAGCGCGCCTCGACCCAATCCTTGACGCCGTGCTCGCCCTGCAGCAGCGCGGTGACCTCCTCGGAGCCCTTGGTGTAGGGATCGACGCCGAGGAAGGTCTCAATGCCGGTGGCGACGACGTAGTTGCCGATGGAGACTGCCTTTTCCGACATCCATTCCGGTGCGCAGCCGACGACGGGGACCTGAGAAATGTTGCAGCCCCAGTCCTTGGCGATGTCGGAGGCGAGGATCATCATACGGGAAATATCGACGCAGGAGCCCATGTGCAGCACGGGCGGGATGTTCACCAGCTCGCAGACGCGCTTCAGACCCTCGCCGCAAAGCTCCTTGGCTTCCTTGTCCATCAGACCTGCTTTTGCGGCAGCCTGTGCCGAGCAGCCGGAAACGATGAGAATAATATCATTTTTAATGAGCTTTTTCATCAGCTCGATGTGGGCGGTGTCGGGGCGGACCTTGGGGTTGTTGCAGCCGACCATTGCCACCGCGCCGCGCAGAACGCCGGACTTGACGACATCGACCAGCGGACGGGTCGTGCCGGTGACATCAACATGGCTGTTCGTGACGGTATCGAGGCAGGACTTGATCGCCTCGACGGAGTAGCCGACCGTCGCCTTCGTCTTCTGCTGCGGGATGTTGACGAGGGATTGGTCGCGGTTCTTGAAGTTCTCCACCGCCATCCTCACGATCGCCTTTGCGTTTTCGCCCGCGGACTCGGAGGAGAAGCGGATGAACTCGGAATCGGGGATACGCGCAATGGGAGAGGTGGTGATAAACTTGGTATGGAAGCACTTGGACAGGGGCCCGAGTGCGGGGAAGATGCACTGTACGTCCACGACGATCGCTTCACAGGCACCGGTCAGGACGACATTCTCCTGCGACAGGAAGTTGCCCGCCATCGGGATACCGTGACGCATGGCAACCTCGTTGGCGGTGCAGCAGACACCGGCGATGTTGATGCCCTTCGCGCCGACGCTCTTTGCAAGCGCGATCATCTCGGGATCGTTGGCATAGAACACGATCATCTCGGAAAGAGACGGGTCATGACCGTGGACGATGATGTTGACCATATCCTTTTCCATGACGCCGATGTTGGCGGTGGTGTCCACGGGCTTCGGGGTGCCGAAGAGGATGTCGGAGAACTCGGTGCCCATCATGGAGCCGCCCCAGCCGTCGGAAAGACCGGCGCGGAGTGCCTGACGGATCAGTGCCTCGGGCAGCGAGGAGCAGCCCATATGCGTCATATGTAACGACTGGGAAACCTCGCGGTCAATGGCGCGCGGCTCGATCTCCGCATCGTGCCACAGCTTCTGCGTATGCGCGGGCGCACGCTTTAAGAAACGCTGTACGCCGAAGGGCTTGCCGTATTCGAGCAGACCGGTCTCGGCGACCTCATGCGCAAGGTCGTAAATGTCCTTGCCCTCGGTCTCAATGCCCCATTCCTGCGCAACGCGCTTGAGCTTTTCGGGGTCCTTGACGGTGTAGTTGCCGCCCTCTCTTGTCTGATAGAGGGTGTGGCAGATCTCACGACCGTGGTCGGAGTGGGTTGCGGAGCCGCCCGCGGTGAAGCGCAGGTAGTTACGGGCAACGATACCGTGGACGTCGCAGCCGCAGATGCCGCGCGGCGCCTTCGGGGTGATGCGGCACGGACCCATCGAGCAGATGCGGCAGCAGGTACCGCCCTCGCCGAAGCCGCAGTGAGGCGTCTGATTCTTGGCGCGCTGCTGCCAGCTGTCGGCGCCGACCTTCTTGCCGTTCTCCAGAAGGGCAGCGGTCGCCTCCTCCATCTGTTCGACAGTGATGTAGCGTTCTTGGCTCATGATTTCCTCCTGTTTGCCATAGGCACAAAAATAGTGCGGTATCGAACGATACCGTAAAACGGGCAGATTTCGCCCTATATTTACCGATACGATTTTATCAATAATGCAGGGGATTGTCAATGCCTAATTCCGGAAATTCGACGTATTTTGCACTTTTCCTCCGGCAGAACCGTATCCCCTGTCGGGGGATGGAAAAACCGCAGCTTTCTTAGGCTTTCGGACCGGAGCCGCCGCAAAGTGCGAGCTTTTTCTCCCGCGGCAGACGCTTGATCGCATACTCCCGCCGATATGCGGCGGACGCGTCGGCGCACGGCTCCCAATACAGCGGCGTGAGCGGTCCCCTGCCGCGGGTATACTTTGCCCCTTTGCCGGAGCGGTGCGCCGCCAGTCGGCGGTCAAAATCGTCCGTCGCGCCGGTGTAGAGCGTGCCGTCCCCGCAGCGGAGGATATAAACGCCCCATTGCTTCACAGCTCGGTGTCGATGCTCACGCGGTCGGTGCGGATGGCCTTGCACAGGGCGGCGACGGCACGGTGACGCGGGTCGTCGCGATATGCCCGCACATCCTCGAGCGTGTCAAAGGTGCTGACGAGCGCGGCATCGTAGCTGCTGCCTGCCGCGGCACTGCGGCTGACGGACATCGAGCGAATCTGCGGAATGACGCCCTCAAGCGCCGCGAGCTTCGTCAAAAACTCGGTCGGGTCGGCGTCCTCGCGGAATTTCCAAAGCACGATATGTTGGATCATTAAAAATCACCTCAACGACAAGAATAGCCTGTTTTTTCGGCGCTGTCAAGAAACTGCGGCAGAATGTTTACAAAATGCACATGAATTCCGCGCCCGCTCCTGCTATAATCGGAGCACGGAACGGAGAGAACGATCAAACGCTTTTTCAGCGTCTCAGACTGTCAAAAAAGTCCGTAATCGTCAAAATCGGTTAACAATTTATGTGGTTTTGTTCTCTGCGTTTTGATTTGCAAAAACGGAAAATTCCGAACTTTATAGTCAAAAACAGGCTTGCTTCGCAAGGATTTTGACTTACTGCGCAACTCACACCCTACCGTACCTATGTACGCCGACGGGTGTGAGTTTCTTGTCTTCCGAACTTTTTCGCAGTCTGTCAGCGTGCCGAAAAGGGTTTTTCGACACGCTGAAACGCTTTTTCAGCGTCTGTGGCACAAATTGAGCGCTGCGGCGTTGCATTTTGCGCAGAAACGTGATACACTTATAAAATACAATCGCCGAAAGGAAGAAATCGATGAAACTGAAAAAGATCGCCGCCCTTTTGCTGGCGGCAGCACTCTTGCTTGCGGGCTGCTCCGCGGGCGAATCCACCGAAACGACCGCCGCACCGACCGAGGAAACGACCGCCCCCTCCGAGGAGGTCACCGAAGCCCCCGTTTTGGCGGGCTACGGAGAAAACGACGTGACCGCGCTGACGAGCTATTCCGTCTCCGAGGCTGCGCCCGACAGTGCGAACATGCTCGTCAACGTCGCCGTGGACGCGGACGGCAACGAGCTTCTGACCAATTCCGAGCTTCAGGTCTGGTACTGGCTGGAATTCTACAACTTTATCAACAGCTACGGCGCCTATGCAAGCTACTTCGGGCTGGATTACAGCACACCGCTTGCCGAGCAGCAGTCGCTTGCCGAGGGCAAAACGTGGGAGCAGTATTTCCTTGAGGGTGCCGCGACCCGCTACCGGCAGTATTATGCGCTGGAGCAGCTTGCCAAGGCGAACGGCTTTGTCCTCAGCGACGAGGAGCAGGCAGAGCTTGCCGACGTGTCCGACCCCGAGGGCGAATTTGCCGGACAGTATAAGGCGAGCGGCTTTGAGACTGCCGACGACTATTTGCAGAAGAATTTCGGCAAGGGTGTCAATGCCGAGGGCTACACGAACTACCTGCGCACCTATTTCACCGCCTACAGCTACAGCAATCAGCTTCAGGAGGCGTACTCCGCGACGCTGACCGCCGAGGACATCGAGAAGGAGTTCGACGCGACGGCGGAGGAGGGCGCACTGAAGGTCAACAACATCAACGTCCGCCATATCCTGATCAAGCCGGAGAAGGTCGATGACGAGCATGATGCCGATTCCGACGAGGCATGGGCAGCCGCCGAGCAGAAAGCCAATGAGGTCTATGCCATGTGGCAGACCAACCCCACGGTCGACTACTTTACCGAGCTTTGCGCGGAGTACAGCGGCGACGGCACGAAGGATTCCGGCGGTCTGTGTGAAGAGGTCGCGCCCGGCGACATGGTAACCGAATTCAACGACTGGTGCTTCGACCCCGCCCGTCAGGTCGGCGACAGCGGCATTGTCAAGACACAGTACGGCTATCATATCATGTACTTCGTCGGGCAGGGCGAGTCCCGCGCATGGTACGACGATACGCTCTCCGCGATGATCCAAAACCACCTTTCCGGCATCATCAATGAGGCGATCGAGCAGTATCCCGTGCGCTTCGACTACACCAAGATCCGCCTGTACGACCTGCTCAGCGAGGCAATGGCGGAGGAGACTACGGAAGCTCCCACGGAAGAAAAATAACAGTTAGCGAAAACCCCGAATCAATCATCTGCGGTGGGCGGCGAAGCTTTTTCGCCGCCCATTGAGACTGTCAAATAAGTACCAAGTCTGTCATTGCGAGGGTGCTTGCACCCGTGGCAATCTCGCAGAATTGCTTTGAAATTTCGACAAGCTTTGGCAAATTCGAAACATTTTACATGAGATTCCCACGTCGGGCTTCGCCCTCCTCGGAATGACAACGGAGTTCTTTGACAAGCTGGGTGGGCGGCGAAGCTTTTTCGCCGCCCATTTTTGATAGTTTCGTCGGGGCTTCCTCAAAGAACGGTGCAAAATTCGGCTGCTTTCAATTCCGCGCGGAAGGGTATTGCCTTTTCCGTGCGGAATTGCTATAATATGCGGACACATTAAAAAAGATAAAAACGGAGATTTTTATGCGAACCTCATTACGGAAGCGGTACATCGGAAACCGCGCTTTTTATGCAATGGCACTGGCGATCGCCGTGCCGATCATGGTGCAAAACGGCATCACCCAGTTCGTCAGCCTGCTGGACAATATCATGGTCGGACGGGTCGGTGAGGCGGAGATGCGCGGCGTCGGCGTGGCAAACACGCTGATTTTTGTGTTCAATCTGGCAATTTTCGGCGCAGTATCCGGCGCGGGCATTTTCGGTGCACAGTATTACGGCGGTCAGGACTACGACGGTGTACGCCATGCCTTCCGCTTTAAGCTCTGCGTCAGCATCGGACTGCTGGTGCTCGGCACGGCGGTGTTTCTGCTGTTCGGCGACAGGCTTATCATGCTCTATCTCCTCGGCGAGGGAACAGAGGCGGAGCGTACCGCGAGCTTCGTCCACGCGCAAAACTACCTGCGCATCATGCTGGTCGGCTTCCTGCCGTTTGTCCTGTCGCAGTGCTATTCCGGCACGCTGCGCGAGTGCGGTCAGACAATCGTCCCCATGGTGGCGGGCATCGCCTCGGTGCTGGTAAACCTCTGCCTCAACACGGTGCTGATCTTCGGCTATCTGGGCTTCCCCGCGCTGGGCGCGGAGGGCGCTGCCATCGCAACGGTCATCGCCCGCTTTGCCGAGGCGGGGATCGTCATGATTTGGGCACACGCAAAGCCGGAGAAAAATCCCTACATCGTCGGGGTTTATCGATCGCTGCGCATTCCGAAGCGGCTTTCCGTTCAAATTGCAAAAAAGACCGTTCCGCTGATGCTCAACGAGACGCTATGGGCGGTCGGTATGGCGCTCCTGAGCCAGTGCTATTCGCTCAGCGGGCTGGTCGTCGGTCCCGCGTACACCATCTGCTCGACCGTTTCCAATGTATTTAACGTTGCATTTTTGGCGATGGGCAACGCCATCGGCATTATTGTCGGGCAGCTCCTCGGTGCGGACAAGCTCGACGAGGCGGTGGATACCGACCGCAAGCTGATTGTCTTTTCCGTTGTGATCTGCTTCGTAATCGGCGGCGTGATGGCGGCGATGTCGCACCTGATTCCGCAGATTTATAACGCGACGGAGGCGGCGCGCTCGCTGGCTGCCGATTTTCTGCTGATTATGGCGCTGTGTATGCCGCTCAACAGCCTCGCAAACGCCTGCTATTTCACCCTCCGCTCGGGCGGTAAGACCTTTGTCACCTTCCTGTTCGACAGCTTTTACGTCTGCGTTTTCACCGTGCCGCTGGCATACGGGCTGCACTTCCTCGGCGTGAGCATCGTGCCGCTGTTTCTCATCTGCCAGCTCGCGGACATCGGCAAGTGCGTTATCGGTCTGATTATGATAAAAAAGGGAATGTGGATCCATAATATCGTCAAAGGAACAGAGCAATGAACAATAAAGACACAAAATACTATCAGTCGCACGGCCTCATGCGCATTTTTCTCTCGTATTTCAAGCCCCGCCGCAGACTCTTTGCGATGGATATGCTGTGCGCAATCATCGTTGCGGCGGTCGATCTGGCGTTTCCGCTGGTGTCGCGCACGGCGATGAACGATCTTCTGCCGCGCAACGCATACACGACCTTCTTCATCGTCATGGGCGTGATGGCGGCGGCATACCTCCTCCGCGCGTTTTTGTACTACGTGATCTGCTACTGGGGTCACACCTTCGGTATCCGCGTGGAGGCGGACATTCGGCGTGATCTGTTCAGCCATATGCAGTCGCTGGGCTATGAATTCTACGACCGCAACCGCACCGGTCAGCTCATGAGCCGCCTGACGAGCGACCTGTTCGAGATCACCGAGCTTGCCCACCACGGACCGGAGGACCTCGTGATCTCCGTGCTGACCATCATCGGCGCACTGGTCGTAATGTTCTCGATCGAATGGCGGCTGGCGCTGGTGGTGTGCGTGATCCTGCCGATCCTGCTCGTCGTGGTCATTTCGCGCCGCCGCAAAATGGCAAGCGCTTCAAAAAACGTCAAAAAACGCACCGCCGCCATCAATGCCGAGATCGAATCGTCGCTCTCCGGTATTCGGACGGCGAAGGCGTTTGCCAACGAGTCGGTCGAATTTCGGAAGTTCGACGAGGCAAACGAGCGCTTTAAGGTCTCAAAGCGGGAATTCCACAAGGAGATGGGCATTTTCAGCGGCTCGCTGGAATTCTTCATGTCCATTCTCTCCGTCGCGGTCATTGCGGCGGGCGGCGCACTCATCATGTCGGACAGCATTGAAATGGTCGATCTTCTGACCTTCAGCCTGTATATTTCCACCTTTATCAGTCCGGTGCGGAAGCTTGTGAACTTCGCGGAGATGTTCGCCAGCGGCTTTGCGGGACTGGAGCGCTTCGCCGAGCTGATGCGCACCGAGCCGCGGCTGAAGGATGCGCCCGACGCCGTCCCGCTGACGGATGTCCGCGGCGAGATCGACATTAAGGACGTCTCCTTCGCCTACGAGGAGCCGGACGTCCTTGAAAACGTAACGCTGCACATTAAGACCGGTGAGACGGTGGCGATCGTCGGGCCCTCCGGCGGCGGTAAGAGCACGCTCTGCCGACTGATCCCGCGCTTTTACGACGTGACCGAGGGCGAGATCGACATCGACGGGCGGGACATCCGCACCGTCACGCAGAGGTCGCTCCATCAAGTCATCGGCGTGGTGCAGCAGGACGTGTTCCTCTTTGCCGACACCATCGGCAACAACATCCGCTACGGCAAGCCCGACGCGACGCAGGAGGAGATCGTCGAGGCGGCGAAGCGGGCGGAGATTTACGACGACATCATGGCAATGCCCGACGGCTTTGATACCAACGTCGGTGAACGCGGCACGCTCCTGTCCGGCGGGCAGAAGCAGCGCGTGTCCATCGCCCGTATCTTCCTGAAAAACCCGCCCATCCTGATTTTGGACGAGGCGACCAGCGCCCTTGACAGCGTGACCGAGGCGAAAATCCAGTCCGCGCTTGACGCGCTGGCAGTCGGCAGGACGACGCTCATCATCGCACACCGCCTGTCCACCATCCGCAGTGCCTCGCGCATCGTCGTGATTGCGGACGGCAGAATTTGCGAGCAGGGAACGCACGCCGAGCTGATGGCGCGGGACGGAATGTATGCCGCGCTGCAAAAAACGCAGCAACTCCTTTCTTAAAGGGGAAGCGTGTCGAAAAACTCCGTGTCATTGCGACGGCATAACCGCTCTTCTTTGTCATTGCGAGGAGCGAAGCGACGCGGCAATCTCACATGAAATGCTTCGAATTCGCCAAAGCTTATCGAAATTTCAAAACAATTCTGCGAGATTGCCACGGGTGCAAGCACCCTCGCAATGACAGACTTGGTGCTTTTTGACAGTCTGCCTTTCTTAAAAGGGAAGCGCCGTCCGTTCTTGACGATTTACTCAACGCTTCCCGCAAAAGTATCTAAGGCAGGTTTTCGGAAAGCTTGCCGGAAGAAAAATTGTCCAAAATATACGGAAATCGAATGGATTACTTGCTTTTTTGATAAATTTGTGATATAATTCAACAACATGATACCTCGCGGAGCCGCGCACCTTCCGCCCGCGTCCTCATAGGATGAGGCATGGAACGGCGGGCTCTGTCGGCATAGACCCGTTTTGCTCCACAAAACTATTGAGAGGATGATCTCTGTTGCATCAGAAATTGCGTCCCGAAGCAGCCGCGCAGCATTTTGCGCTGAACGGTAAATTGACAAGCTGCCGCACCTTCGGCTCCGGACATATCAACAGCACCTATCAGATCAAGACCGACCGTGACAGTGTTTATATTTTACAGCGCATCAATAAGTATGTCTTTACCGACCCGAAGGCGGTCATGGAGAACGTCGGCGCGGTGACGGAATATCTGCGCAGCCGCGTCAGCGACCCCGCCGAGACACTGCACTTCGTTCCGTCCGATGCGGGCACCTATTACTATGTTGACGAGAGCGGCGAGTATTGGCGCTGCTATGAATTTGCCGACGGCATCTGCTTGGAGGCACCGGAGAGCAACGCCGATTTCTACGAGAGCGCCATTGCTTTCGGGCGGTTTCAGGAGCTTTTGAAGGATTTTCCTGCCGAAACGCTGCATGAAACCATCCCGCTGTTCCATAATACTGTCAACCGCTATCGGCTGTTTAAGGAGGCGCTGGAGAAAAACCGCTCCGGTCGTGCTCCCGCGGCTGCCGACGAGATTGCCTTCATCATGGCGCGGGAGGCGGAGGCGGGCACCGTCTGCGACCTGCTCGAGCGCGGTGAGCTTCCCCTGCGCGTGACGCATAACGACACAAAGCTCAACAACGTCCTGCTCGATCGCAAGACCCGTAAGGCGCTCTGCGTTCTGGACCTTGACACGGTTATGCCCGGCTCGTCGCTGTACGATTTCGGCGACTCCATCCGCTTCGGCGCCGCCACGGCAGCGGAGGATGAGCCGGACGTCGGCAAGATGGGCTTGGATCTCGAGCGCTTTCGCGTCTATACGGCGGGCTACCTCACTGCCTGCACCGGCCTGACCGACAAGGAGCGCGAGTTGCTGCCCCTCGGCGCGAAGATCATCACGCTGGAGCTTGCCGTCCGCTTCCTGACGGACTATCTTGACGGCGACCTCTATTTCAAGACCGACTATCCCGAGCACAATCTTGTCCGCGCACGCTCGCAGCTCAAGCTCGTGGCGGATATGGAGCAAAAATGGGAGCAAATGCAAAAAATCGTCGCGGACGAGGCGGCGAAGCACTGATAGGAGATACGAATGAAGTATTTGGGAATCGACTGTTCCGTTCGGAATCTGCCGGAGCTGGATCCGGAATTCATCCCCTTCGGCGTCTGGATCGACGCGTATGAGAAGGAAGCGACGAAGCCCCTGACCATCGCCGTTGAGCGCGACAAGGGCAAAATCTCCGTCCATCACACCAGAATCCGCGGCACGGCGGAATCGGCGGAGGCGGACTACCGCTATGTCGAGCGGTACGTCAAGTTCCTGCTGTGGTCCATCGGCGGCTTCCGCATTTATCTCTGCGGCGACAGTGCGCTGGCAAGGCGCTTGCAGTCGGCGTACACCCTGCACGGCGAGCGGCGCTTCGACGTGCAGTTCATGCAGGATGTCTACGAGGTGCCCTTTGAGGTGATCGACTGCGCGCCGGAG
>ULTO01034261.1_pt1 | contig 13104 bp, 12 predicted proteins | sample 1957601 | NCBI WGS metagenome assembly ULTO01 (sample SAMEA4835734, study PRJEB28245) | human gut metagenome | biome: gut microbiome; material: fecal sample | place: Denmark | collected 2008 | reverse complement strand
ACCACCACGGATAAATTGAAGTGGAAATTCTTAAAGTGGTTCGGTCTTTAAACTTTTTTGTAACCTTTTTGTCTTATTTCACATCTAACTTATGTAAAAAGCATAAGATCCGGAAAATATGCAAAATCCAAACAAAAAATCCGCCTGCAAATGCCGGATAGATAGGAAGTGCCGGTAACCGGCCCGTAAGGCGGCAATAAAAGAGAGGAAAAGATGGATAAAGAGAAATTCAGCGCGGAAGTTCTTGCGGCAGAAAAAAGCATGTACCATATTGCAAAGTCCATTGTGGGAAACGATGAGGACTGCGCCGATGCCATGCAGAACGCCATACTTTCCGCCTATACCAAACTTTATACATTAAAAAACGAGGCTTATTTCAAAACCTGGCTGACAAAAATTCTGATCAATCAGTGCTATCAGCTTCTAAGGGAGAAAAAAGCCACCGTGTCCTATGAAGATTATATGGACGAACAGTTTCCCTGCGAGTATTTACAGATAGAGGATGAACAATGCTCGGACGTATTTCTGGAAGTGATGAATTTAAAGGAAAAGTACCGTATCCCTTTTGTCCTTCATTATGTGGAAGGGTACTCTGTAAAAGAAATAGCAAAAATGCTGGACATTTCCACACAGAACGTAAAGGTGCGTCTGTACAGGAGCCGGGATTTGCTGAAGGATAAACTGAAAGGAGAGTATGGCTATGCATGATCGGGATAAATGGATGATGGAAAAAGAATTTCCCAAGGTTCCGGAAAAAATTCACGGAATGGTTTTGGAGACCTTGGAAAATCTGGAGGAAGAAAATTCCTCTCTGAAAAAAGGAGGCAATACCATGAAAATAAAGAAAAGAAGAGTGATCTTTGCAGCGGCTGCGCTGGCTGCCATGTTTGGAACGACGGTTGCGGCGGCAGAGCTGTTTTCCTGGAATGAGCAGGCTGCGGATTATTTTAACAATCCCCCTGAAGAAGTGCAGAATGAGATGGTGGCGCAGGGCGTTGTCATGGAGCAGAACGATTCCGTTACGGACCAGGGCATTACGGTAACGGTAAAGCAGACTGTCCAGGATGATAACAGGCTGTATATCCTGCTGGATGTGCAGAGTGAAGAAGCGTTAATTGATGATAACAGCGCCTTTGACAAATGGAATGTCATGACAAAAGATACGGATGCATTTGATAACCTGGGGGCGTCCTTTGCAGAAGGCACTCCTGTGGGGGAACAGGAGGATAAGACCAGCCGGGGCTATTATGAAATTACCGGATTAAAGACCTATGGCAGGGAGTGGAACGAGGACAGCATCACATTGGACCTTGGACAGTTCTGTTATTACACTTATGAGAATGGTTCTGCAGGAACGCCCCATGTGATAGACGGAAACTGGAAGCTGGAGATTCCTCTTGGGGATCAGACCCAGGCAGTAACAAAGGTTTACGAGCCGGGCAGCCAGGTCATGGTCTCGGGAATGCCTGTAACTGTAAAGAGGGTGGAAGTATCGCCTATTTCCACAGTGATCGTTTATGAGCTTGACGATGTGCAGAATGTGATCGATACTGCCCACGCCGGCGAAGAAGATGTTTTCCTGTATGAGCTGCAGTTAAGCGGTTTCCGGTATGATAACGGCGAAACGGTAGAAAATGGCGCAGGAGGAGGCATGAGCACCTATTGGGATACGGAAGCAGGAGAAGAAATTAATAAAATCGGCCTTTTGGGCATGATCGAACCGGAAAGGGTAACAGCCATCCTTTTGGGAGAAGATATGACGGCTGTGGAATTACAATAGGATCAATAGAAAGACATCTGGCGTCTCTGTGGGCTTTTGCTGCGGAGACGCCGTTTTTGTATCTGATACGGGATATCCGGACATGGCGGCAAGATTAAGATGATAAATGACGAAGGAAACAGAATGTTGTCAAATATCCTGATTTGCTGTTGACAAAGTATAAAGTATAAAATATAATTAATTAAAGTTTAATAAGTAAATAGTAATTGTGCATTAAATGACATCAAAATTATAAATTTTGACAAGAAAAACTGTAATTTGGAAAAAATTTACAAAATAAACATTAATAATTGCAGAAAGCACATTACAAATGGGTCCATGTTTTATAGGAGCGCAAACGTTTACCAAATGATATTTCAGAAAGGGGGACGAAAAAACTTTCAAACATATTGCAAATCGTAGTACACAACATTAAATGAAGATCAGTAACAGGAATGAATTTGAAAAGGAGAAAAATATGAAGAAAATTTGTAAAAAGCTCATGGTAGTGATGATGGTATTGACATTGGTATTTTCCATGACTGCCTGCGGAGACGGTAATCAGGGAAGCGGCGGAAACTCCAAAGAAGACAATAAGGCGGCTGCAGATGACAACGGAGCGCCTGCGGACAACGGCGGGGAGTCAGAAGATGACGGAGGAGAAGCTGCCGACAACGGCAAAGGAGACGGCAAAAAGGTCGGGATCGCCATGCCGTCAAAGGATCTGCAGCGCTGGAGCGAAGACGGGGCGTATATGAAAGAGGCTATGGAAAACAACGGATATACGGTAGATATCCAGTATGCGAATAATGATATCGGCGTACAGGCTTCACAGATCGAAAATATGATTACCGGCGGATGCGATATTCTCGTGATTGCCGCTATTGACGGCGGAGCCCTTTCGGAGGTGCTGGAAAAAGCCAAGGCGGCCGATATCCCCGTCATTGCATATGACAGGCTTATCATGAATACGGATGCCGTTTCCTATTATGCAACCTTTGACAACGAAAAGATCGGGATCATGCAGGGACAGTATATTGCCGACAAACTGGATCTGGAAAATCAGGCCGGGCCTTTCAACTTTGAAATATTTACAGGCCCTACAGATGACAACAACGTAAATTTCTATTTTGGCGGCGCAATGTCGGTTCTGCAGAAATATGTAGATGAGGGCAAGCTGGTCATTCAGTCGGGAACGGAGGTTTCCATGGCGGCCTGCGCCACACCGAACTGGTCACAGGAAGAGGCCCAGAAGAGAATGGATAATATCATTGCAAAAAGCTACACCGGCGGCGAAAAGTTAGACGCCGTGTTATCGTCCAACGATTCCGTGGCAAACGGCATTACCAACGCTTTACTTACGGCAGGTTATACAGAGGAGGATTTTCCCATCATTACCGGACAGGACTGTGAGATCACTTCCGTAAAAAATATGCTGAAAGGTTTACAGTCAATGTCTGTCTTTGTGGACACAAGAAGGCTGGCAAATGTTACGGCCGATATGGTCGACGCCATCATGAACGGGGAAGAACCGGAGATCAATAATACGGCGGATTACGACAACGGAACAGGGATCATTCCGACCTATCTTTGCGAGCCCCAGGTGTGCGACATCGATAATTATAAAGAGGTGCTTATAGATTCGGGATATTATACGGAAGACAGGCTTCAGTAGTGGGATTTCACATGGATTTTACGGGGGTGCTGCAAAAAGTGCGGTTGTCTTGCAGCAGCCCCCTATAAAGGAGGAGAAGATATTTTGAGCAGAATATTGATGGAGATGAAGGAGATTACCAAAACATTTCCCGGCGTCAAGGCTCTCGACCATGTAAATCTTTGTGTGGAAGCGGGAGAAATACATGCCCTTGTGGGAGAAAACGGCGCCGGCAAATCTACATTGATGAATATTTTAAGCGGCGTATATCCGTATGGGAGCTATGAGGGGGAGATCATCTATGACGGAAAACGATGTGAATTCCAAAAGATCAAAGACAGTGAGCAGAAAGGGATCGTTATCATCCATCAGGAACTGGCTCTTGTACCTTATATGACCATTGGGGAAAATATGTTTTTGGGAAATGAAAGAGGCAGCCGCTATAACTTAAACTGGAACGCTACGTTCAGGGAGGCGGAGGAGCTGCTGAAGAGAGTGGGATTATCGGAGCCGCCCCAGACCCTGGTAAAAGATATCGGCGTGGGCAAACAGCAGCTTGTTGAAATTGCCAAGGCGCTGACAAAGGATGTAAAGCTGTTGATATTGGATGAGCCTACGGCTTCTCTAAACGAGTCGGATTCAAAAAAATTGTTGGACCTTCTGCTTGAGTTTAAAAAGAAAGGAATGACCTCTATCATCATTTCCCATAAGTTAAATGAAATTGCTTATGTGGCGGATAAGATCACGGTGCTTCGGGACGGTATGACCATCGAGACTCTCGATAACCGGGAGCATGTCATAGATGAAAACCGGATCATTAAGGGAATGGTAGGGCGGGAACTGACGAACCGGTTTCCGGCAAGGGAAAACGTAAAGATCGGCGAGACCGGCATGGAGGTCAAAGACTGGACGGTCCATCATCCTTTAGTCCCCGAAAGGAAGGTCGTAGACCATGTAAACATGTATGTCAGACGCGGCGAAGTGGTTGGCATATCGGGACTGATGGGAGCGGGGCGCACGGAATTTGCCATGAGCATATTCGGTAAAAGCTACGGGGTCAATATAAGCGGCGAGATGATGCTGAATGGAAAAGAAGTGAAATTGAATTCCGTCTGGGAGGCAATAGAAAATAAGCTGGCTTATATCTCCGAAGACCGGAAAGGCAACGGCCTCATATTAAGTAATTCGATCCGGGTCAACACGACCCTTGCCAAAATGGATAAGGTCAGACGTTTTGGCGGCGCTATTGATAAAAACAAGGAATACGAGGTGGCCGAATCTTATAAAGAGAAGCTTAGGACGAAAGCGACTTCCGTTGAACAGAATGTGGGAAACTTAAGCGGCGGCAATCAACAGAAGGTCCTGCTTGGCAAATGGATGTTTACGGAACCGGATATCATGATACTGGACGAACCCACGAGAGGAATTGACGTGGGGGCAAAGTATGAGATCTATTGCATTATCAATTCGCTGGCGAAGGAAGGAAAATCCATTATCATGATCTCTTCCGAACTGCCGGAGATCCTTGGTATGTGCGACAGGATCTATGTGATGGACCAGGGAAAATTCGTAGGCGAACTTGAGAGAAAAGAGGCAACCCAGGAAAAGATCATGGCAATGATATTGAAGCATGGGGCTTCCAGGTAAAGGAGGAGGAAAAAGGTGGATGGTGTAAAAAAGGTACTGAAAAAAAATTCAATGCTGTTTGTTCTGCTGATCGTTGCAGTGTTTTTCGGATGGAAAACGGAGGGAGTGCTGTTCGATCCCCAGAATGTGACGAATCTGATCGCACAAAACGGCCATGTGGTAATTCTTGCAGTGGGCATGCTGATGTGTATTTTGACGGGAGGCAATATCGATCTTTCGGTAGGTTCCATCGTTGCTTTTATAGGGGCCGTGGCGGGTAAGCTGATGGTCACATATAAAATGAACTTTGTGCCCGTTATTGTCATATGTCTTGCGCTTGGGGTTCTGATCGGAATGTGGCAGGGCTTTTGGATCGCTTATATCAGGATCCCTTCCTTTATTGTGACCCTTGCCGGCATGCTTTTGTGGAGGGGCATCTCGCTGATCATTTTGGACGGTCTGACCATATCTCCCTTTCCGGATGAGTTTAAAGTGATCTTTAACAGCTATATTCCCAATCCCTTTGGGGGAAGCATCAATATCATGTGCATGCTGATCGCAATACTTGTATGCCTCTTCTATCTGATCATATCGGTCAAAGGCCGCAGGAACAGAAAGAAACAGGGGTATACGGTGGAAAATCCGGTTCCCGCATTCATAAGGGCGGCTGTTACCTGCCTGGTGGTCCTTCTTGTGGCCTTCCGTATGGCACAGTTCCAGGGACTTTCAAGCATTCTCGTTATCCTGGCCGTAGTAGTGGGGATCTATACATATTACACCTCAAAGACTGTGGGAGGGCGTTATCTTTATGCAGTGGGCGGCAACGAGAAGGCGGCAAAAATGAGCGGAGTCAATACAAACCGTGTTCTGTTTTTGGCATTTACCAATATGGCGTTCTTAAGCGCCGTGGCGGCCCTGGTCTGTGTTGCCAGATTTAATTCGGCAGCCCCTGCAGCCGGGAAAAATTATGAAATGGATGCGATAGCGTCCTGCTATATTGGCGGCGCTTCTGCCTACGGAGGAACGGGAACGGTCATGGGAGCCGTTATCGGAGCCGTATTTATGGGACTGCTCAATAACGGAATGTCCATTATGGGCGTGGATTCCAACTGGCAGCAGGCCATAAAGGGACTTGTTCTTCTCGGAGCAGTTGCATTTGACGTGATTTCAAACAGGAAGAAAGGATAAGAGCAATGGATATAAAAAAATTATATGAATGGTGCAGCATTCCGGAAAAGGAGTTAGCAGGAAGGAAGGACTTAAAGGTCCCTCTCAGGATCGTAGCCGATGCCGATGAGCTTGGAAAAGTGATGGCTAGGGATCTTGTGGAAGAGATTAAAAAAGCGAATGAAGAAGAGCGTACCTTTCGGCTGATCGTACCCTGCGGACCCAAAGAATGGTACGGGCCTTTCACGGAAATGGTAAATGAGGAAAACGTATCTTTACGTAATGTGATCTGCTTCCATATGGATGAGAACCTTGATTGGGAAGGAAAACTGCTGCCCAAAGAGGATCCCAACAACTTCCGCACCTTTATGGAAAGGTACTTTTACGGAGGAATAAAGGAAGAACTGCAGGTTCCGGAAGAAAACAGGCATTTTCTGACGCCTTATAATTTAAAGGAAATGTCCCGTATGATCTCTGAAGCGGACATTGATTATACCCTGGGAGGATGGGGGCAGGACGGTCACGTGGCATTCAATCAGGCAAACCGCAATCCGTATGTGGAAGTATCCTTAGACGATCTTCGCAATTCCACCGCAAGGATCCAGAACAACAACGACGACACGATCCTTGCGTTATCCCAGAGGGGGCTTGGCGGGGCCTGGCAGTTTATGCCGCCTATGTCCGTGACGCTGGGAGTCAAAGAATGTATGAAGGCAAAAAAAGTAAGGGTTTATTCCGCTACAGGGGCATGGAAGCAGACTGCGCTAAGGGTGGCCCTGTTCTCGGAACCTGTGGCGGAATATCCCATGACGCTTTTACAGGAACATCCGGATGCCCTGATCACGGCGACAAAGGAAACTGCATCCCATCCCATCAGCGAGCATCCGGAATGGGAATTCAGGAGAGTGAACAGTAAAGAAGGATAAAGGTGGGATAGTATGGAATTTGACAAGATCATAGCTACCGGGGGGATCGGAATGGGGATGCTGTTTTTGAGCGGCAGACAGGAGACTCTCGGCAGGAGCGAATCGCGTCTGGTCACATTAAGTCCGGCAAAGGATTACTGCAAACAGCAGATCGTTCTGTATTATGCGGCGTCTCTGCGAAAAGACGCCGTGGCGGTTTATCCGATCGGATATGTGGGAGCGGATGAAAGCGGCAGCGCAAGTATTGAAGAAATGCGTTTACAGGGCATGGATGTGAAATATATAGCGCAAAGTCCAAAGCTTCCCACGACAATTAGCATATGCTTACAGTATCCCGATAAGGAGACCTGCAATTTTACCGTTGATAACAGCGCGTCGGGATTGGTCACGCCGGAATATATCGCAAGCGCCATGGAGAAGATTGGTGTGGACAAAAAATCCATTGTCTGCGCCATACCTGAGGTTCCGGCTGCTTCCCGCGCAGAAATGATGAAAATCGGTAAGAGGAAGGGCGCGCTTACCGTATTGTCCGTACCGGCTTCGGAAGCCGATGAATTTGCGGGGCTGTCTGTCTATGAATACGTTGATATTCTTGCCGTAAATATGGAAGAAGCCCAGGCGGTGGCCAAAAGCGATAAAGTATATGAGGAGCTGCTTAAAGAGCTTTCAGGCAAGCTGGGAAGAGCAAATCCCGGCATTTCGATCCTGATGACATGCGGCGGGGAAGGGGCGTATACGTTTGCCGGCGGAAGGGTCGAAAAGGTTCCGCCGTTACGTACCGATACCTTAAACACAACGGGAGCCGGCGACGCCTTTTTGGGAGGGACTTTAGCCGGCATCGCCTTCGGCCTGAAGCTTCAAAAGGGCCATAACGACCCTGCATTCGGCGGGACGGCCCTTTCAAGCGCGCCGGAGCTTGGAACCATATGCGCCGGAATGGCAGTCGGATGTGAAGACAGTATTGCGTTTCATGTAACGCCCCCTGCGATCCGGGAGCTGATCTGCAAAAGTGGGTGGGAAACAGAGGAGCGGTTTATGAAATGTATTTGACCCTGGAGGTAAACTGAATATGAAAAATATAGAAGTACAGCCTTTCGGCAGGCTTAAGACCGGACGGGAAACGTATCTTTATACTCTTAAGAACAAAAATAATATGAGCATCCGTATTACCGACTATGGCGCTTCATTGGAAGCAGTCCTGCTGCCTCAGAAAACGGGCGTTTTAAGGGATGTAGTGCTGGGATTTGACAGTGTTTCGGGATATGAGGACACGGCTCTTTATCTGGGAGCGACCATAGGACGGTATGCCGGACAAATACGGGGCGGGAGCTTTTGGTTAAACGGAGAGGAGTATTCTTTGTTCAAAAATGATCACGGAAATACACTTCACGGGGGAAGACGTGGATTTGATAAGCATTGTTTTACCGCAAGCCCGGATGAAGATAAGAATATGGTAACGTTTTTGGCGTCGATAGAGGACGGGGAAGAAGGATTTCCCGGGAATCTGCAGATAGGATCGAGCTACCGGCTGACTGATGAGAATGAGATCATAATGGTCCACACTGCCCGCAGCGATAAGGATACCGTTTTAAACATGACAAACCACAGCTATTACAACCTTGACGGCCATGACAGCGGAAGCATAGAAGATCACAGGCTGAAGATCTGTGGAAGCCGGTTCTTGGAGCTTTCGGAGGACTGCTGTCCCAACGGTAATATCCTGGATGTTTCGGGGACGCCCATGGATTTTTTGAAAATGACACGGATCGGAGAGCGGATCGGTGCGCCGTATCCACAGTTAAAGATCAGCGAAGGCTATGACCATAATTGGAATATTGAGTGGACGGAAGGCGTGATCAGAAAGATCGCCGTGCTGGAAAGCAGCAGCGGGGATGTAAGAATGGAAGTGTTTTCGGACCTGCCGGGCCTGCAGTTTTACAGCGGTAACTACTTAAACGGAAGCGAAGCGGGAAAAGGCGGATGCCGTTACGGCTTTCGCACAGGCTTGTGCTTGGAACCCCAGTATTATCCTGCGGCTCCCAATTACAAACACTTTCCTGCGGCCGTGCTTAGGCGGAACAAAACCTATAAACATACGATCAAACTGAAGTTTTACTGCCTTTAAAGGGAAATTGGGAATCATTGTAAGTCATAAAAAACCGTGGTATAATTTTCTATTATAATGTCGATTTTGGTTGTAAAAGAGCAGTCTGGAATTAACAGGAGGGGATTGGATGAAAAAAGGGAGCAAGCCCGGAGATCTTGGCGAAGCAAACAGAATGTTGATTTTGAACTGTCTTCGTTTAAAGGGGAGCATGTCGAAGGCCGATCTTGCAAGGGAGCTTGGAATGAGCTTTCCGGCAGTTTCGGCCAATGTGAAGATATTGATCGAGCAGGGCCGCGTCAGGGAATCCGGCGAGGGCGATAATTCGCTGGGAAGAAAGTCTACGCTTCTGTCGTTTAATGAAGAGATGGGGGTCGTGGTTGGCGTGGATATCGGCAGGTTCTGGATACGGGCCATGGCTGCCGACCTGATGGGAAAGGGATTGAGCTATGTAAAAGTTCCTGCCGTTCCAAAGGACGACGGGAATGAACTTCATAATATAGTAGCGGATGTAATAAGACAGGCTTTGAAAGAGAGCCAAAAGCCGGAAGAGGATATTCTTTGTATCGGTATCGGACTGCCGGGTGTGATCAGGGACGATACGATCCTACTGGCTCCGTATTTTCCGGATATCAATTTGAAAGAATTCAGAAATTATATTGAAGAAGAATTTGACACAGAGTTAATACTGGAAAACAGCGTCAATATGGGCGCCATAGGGGAATTGTCCCAAGGGGCGGGAAAGGGATGTGACAACTTTATCGTCATCAACTATGGAGTCGGAGTCGGATCGGCGCTGGTACTGAACGGCAAAATATATTCCGGCAGCCACAATGCGGCGGGAGAGATCGGATATATGGTGGCGGAACCCATGAAGCTCAGAGACTCTTTTGAAGAGGTCGGAGTGTTGGAAAGTATTATTTCAAAGGAAAAGATCGAGAAATTCATTTCCCATGACAATTTTCAGAAGGAAGTGGAGCTGCTGGTGGAAAAGTATCGGTCGAACGATCTATATGTCCGCTCGGTCCTGGATGAAATATCAATCAATATAGGAATAACCCTGATCAACCTATGCGCCGCTTTAGACCTTGAAACGGTCATTATTTCGGGCGGCCTGGGAACGGCATTCGGCAGCGTGTTTATGGAAACGTGGCGTTCCATGCTTGTGAAGCACATTCCGTTTCCGCCAAAGATCGTTCTCTCGGAATTAGGGAATAAGGAATGCGTTTTGGGAGCGATCCATAGGAGCATAGAACATTTATTTGCAACGAAGAACATTATTTAAGGATAAATCAAATACCTCCTATAACTTATATATTTGTTATAGGAGGTATTTGATTTAACGGGGGCGATGTCTTGAAAAGGGGAAATTTTGTGACGGAGGATGGAAATGAGGAAACCGGATAAGGTATATAAAATTTATAGCTGCGTTTTGGGGCTTTTACTTTTGCTCTTGGCAGGCTGTTCAAAAGAAAGCAATGCTCCTTCCGATATGCAGCCGGTGCAGGAAGCGGAGGATAATATGCAGACGGAAGATGCGGCGACGGAAGAATTGGCGTCGGAGGAATCATTGACCGGAGAAATGTCAGCCGGGGAAAAGCCTGCAAAAGATATGTTGTCAGGAGAAATACCGGAAAAAGAGGTAACGATAGATGAACGGGAAGAAGCCGTTGAACCGGTCATGATTGAAGAAGACTGGTCAGCCTATTTTGAAGGCATAAACGGCGCCGCCGTTATTTATGACCCGGGAGAAAACAGTTTTCAGATATATAATCAGGAATTAGCCCTTACCCGCCGCTCGCCCTGTTCCACCTTTAAAATCATTTCTTCTTTGATCGCTTTAGAAGAGGGAGTGATCGAGCCGGATGATTCCGTCCGGACATGGAGCGGCGAAATATTTTGGAATGAGGAATGGAACAGGGACATTGGTTTTTCTGATGCATTCCATGCTTCCTGCGTTTGGTATTTCCGTGAGGTCATTGATGAGATCGGGAAGGAAACCATGCAGAAAGAATTAAACAGGCTTTTATATGGCAATTGCGATATATCTGACTGGGAGGGACATTTAAATACAAATAATAGTAATCCGGTGCTGACCGGCTTCTGGATCGAATCTTCTTTACTGATTTCGCCAAAGGAGCAGACGGAAGTTATGGAGCGCATTTTTGGCGATCATACAGAGTATTCGGAAGAGACATTGAATCAATTAAAACAGGTCATGCTGCTGTCGGAACAGAATGGAGCAGATGTTTCCATTTATGGAAAGACGGGGATGGGCAAGGCCCACGGCATTGTGGTGGATTCATGGTTTACGGTGGTTGCGGATACCGATGGCAGAAGAATCTACTTTTGCGTGTATTTAGGCGAGACGGACGGAGCAGATGTGTCCAGCGCTAAGGCGAGGGAAATAGCGGTAGAGATCGTTTTAGGACAGAATGCGGAGAAGTGAAAAATGTTCCGAAATGGGAATGGAAATAAGAAAAAGTGTTAAAGTATTCCGAAATCGGAATATTAATTTAAGATATGAGCAATTTGTTCCGAGATGGGAATGTTTATATTAGTAATATTGTGTGAGTTTAAATAAGCAAATTGTTACAGTAATTATTTTGTGATAAAATGGTATTGATTTAGAGCAAAAAGAAGATGAAATGATTGTAGTTATAAATGGTCTTGAAATTTTGTATGAGCAGGTGTTTATATTAAAAAACGGAAAAACAGATAGGTAATAAGTGAGAAATGTCATGGCAGAAAAATACAAAAAAATTGTGGATACAATAACAGGGATGAAATCTCAGATTATTGACAAGGTTGAACATATTAAAGCAGAAGATATAATACAACAGGCTGTAAAGTTGCCGGTTGTTAGAGTGAATCGAGAGAAATTTTTAAGGAAAGAACTTATTAAATATTATCCAACGGATGTTGTTGATTTGGCAATTGAAAAGAATCCTGCATATGCAGGGGTAGAAAAAAAGAGAATAAATGAGATATCAAAACAGGTTATAAATTATGAAACTAATAAAGTTTCGGCGATATCATTTGCAGCTGGCATTCCGGGAGGTTTTGCAATGGCGGCAACGGTTCCGGCAGATGTTGTTCAGTACTTTGGATTTATAATAAGGGCAATGCAGAAATTAGCATATTTGTATGGCTTTGAGGATTTTGAATTGAATGAGGATGAAATCAGCGATGATACCATGAATCAGATTATGGTATTTTTTGGTGTAATGTTTGGCGTTCAAGGTGCAAATGCTGGTGTGAAAAAAATAGCTGAAACAGCGGCTAAGAAAGTATCTAAATCATTGGCACAGAAAGCCCTTACTAAAGGAACCGTATATCCTATAGTAAAGAAAATTGCTCAAGCAGTTGGAATAAAAATGACAAAGCAGATTTTTGCAAAGGGTGTCTCAAAGATTGTTCCAGTAATCGGTGGAGTGGTTACAGGTGGGCTGTCTTATGTAACATTTAAGCCATGTGTTGTTAAATTAAGGAATAGTTTTAAAGAACTGCCTCTTTCTGATGTTCAATTCTATAAGGACCAAAGAGAGAACGGAATAATAGATTCAGAAGCAGTTGATGTTTAAGATGAAGAGTAGGAAGAAGTTTTTAAATAGGGTATAATTATATTATGAAGGGAGGAATATGATTGGACAAAATTTTGCTTTATCATGGGAGCAGAGAAGAAGTGATATTTCCGGAAATAAGAAAAACGAAATATACAAAGGATTTTTCCTGGGGATTTTATTGTACCAATAGCTATGAGCAGGCTTATAAGTGGGCGGACAGGAAAGCGCAGAAGGGAATTATTAATATTTATTCTTATAAAAAACTCAAACTTCGCACATAGATTTTAGCTATGCACCTTGAA
>ULTO01062338.1_pt1 | contig 13110 bp, 8 predicted proteins | sample 1957601 | NCBI WGS metagenome assembly ULTO01 (sample SAMEA4835734, study PRJEB28245) | human gut metagenome | biome: gut microbiome; material: fecal sample | place: Denmark | collected 2008 | reverse complement strand
CCTACGCCAAGCGCACCAGCCACGGCATGATCCTGGGCGAGAACCCCTACTATGTGGGCAACGCCAAGACCGAGGCCGAGAAGGAGGAGCTGATCCGCCTGCACGGCAATCTGGCCTTGCGTCCCTCTGTGAAGATGTCCAAGTCCCTGGGCAACGTGGTGAACCCCGACGACGTGGTGAAGGAGTTCGGCGCCGACACCCTGCGCCTGTATATCATGTTCATCGGCGACTTTGAAAAGACCGCCACCTGGTCCACCAACGCCGTCCGCGGCTGCAAGAAGTTCCTGGATCGCTGCTGGAACCTGATGGATATGGCCGAGGACAACGACCAGATCTCCGCCAAGAACGAGTCCATCATCCACAAGACCATCAAGAAGGTCACAAGTGATATCGACGAGCTGAAGATGAACACCGCCATCGCCGCCCTGATGGCGCTGGTCAACGCCTTCTATGCCAACGGTCTCACCAAGGGCGACCTGTCCATGCTGATGCTGATGCTGTCCCCCTTCGCCCCCCACATGGTGGAGGAGATGTGGGAGTTGACCGGCTTTGCCGCCAAGAGCGGCAAGATGGCCATGCAGATGGATTGGCCCGCCTATGACGAGGCCAAGACCATCGACGCCAACGTGGAGATGGCCGTGCAGGTCAACGGCAAGCTGAAGGGCACCGTCAATGTCCCCGTGGACAGCGACGAGGCCGCCGTCATGGAGGCCGTCAAGGCCGTGGAGAAGGTGCAGAAGGCCACCGAGGGCATGGCCGTCGTCAAGACCATCCAGGTGAAGAACAAGCTCATCAATCTGATCGTGAAGCCCGCCAAGTAAAATTGCCGAAAAGCAGGGCGGTTCCATGAACCGCCCTGCTTTTTTCGCCCTTTTGCGCAGAATTTGTGAAAAATATCTTGACAAGATATGCCCGAATCAGTATAATATCATTCGTTAAGTCATGCCTAATGACTCTTAAAGAGCACCCTGGATCGAGCCGGGTGCATCGGAGGGAGGGAAAAATAGATGTCCGAAATTCATGTCAAGGAAGGCGAATCTCTGGATAGCGCCCTGAAGCGTTTCAAGAGAAGCTGCGCTAAGGCCGGTATCGTTGCTGAGGTGCGTCGCCGCGAGTGCTATGAGAGCCCCAGTGTCAAGCGCCGCAAGAAGTCCGAGGCTGCCCGGAAGAACCGCAACAAGCGTTACTATTGATGCAAAGAGATCACCACCCATCGGGTGGTGATTTTTTTCGCGGAGAAAGCCCTCCGGCACAGCCGGAGGGCTTTTCATCATGTCTCGAATTCCACCAGCGCGTCGGCGGCAATATCGTATGCAATGCGCAGGTGTGACGGCTCCTCGCCGTCCATCGGTACATCACGCAGATCCACATGCAAATGGCAGTCGTCGTGTGTAAAGCCGACGATATCCACGCGGACCTCATCGGCGTCGCAGCCCTCGGGCAGCAGCCCGCTCTGGGGCAGCAGCTCACGGACGCGGGCCCCCATATCCGTATGAACGGCGGCCAGACGGGTCTTTTTGAACTCCCGCACATCCCACAGATCGTCTCTGTACTGGGATGTGGTGTGGTCATAGATCGAAACAAGAACATAGGAGCCGTTACGGGCCCAGTTAAAAAAGCCAAATTCCTCGTTCTCATCCAGCGGAAAGCTTACATAGGTTCTGTCGCTGCCGGAATCCGCCAGATAGTACCGGCCCCTCCACATACGGATCAGCGTCTTGTCGTCATTGAATAGGCTGGCCGGGTACGCCTCAATGCTGATGGTCTGGTCGGCAGGGGAGTGGGACCTCTCGATGATGTTGTAGGTCTCGCCGATGCGCTGGGTGTAGATCAGAAAGACGCCAAGGGCGGCAAAGACCAGCACGGCCAGCAGGATCACACCGGCCGCGATCCGCTGGATCAGCTGCCTTTTCCGTTGCCAGAGGCTTTCCTGTGAAATGTCCAGCACCGCCTGCACGGCAGGGGAGGCGGCTTCCGGGGCGGTCGATTCCGGAGCGGCGGGCTCCGGGGTAGGGGTGATGTCAGGTTCCAAGGGCTTCTCCTTTTCTGCGGCGCGGCAGGTCAGCAGGTCGTCCACACGCAGGCCCAGGGCCGCCGCCAGCGGCTGCAGAAGGGTCACGTCGGGGTAGCTGAGCCCGCGCTCCCATTTGCTGACGGCCTTGTCCGTGATGTGCAGCCTTCCCGCCAGATGCTGCTGGGTCAGTCCCTGCCGCTTTCGGTTTTCGGCGATGAACGCGCCGAACAGTTCCTTATCCAAAGTGATCACCTCGCCATTCATTGTACCAAAAGCGGAGGAAAAAGCAACCGACCAGCGGTTTAGCTGGCAGATGACGGCAAAAAATGCACAAGGGGCGGACATCCTCCGCCCCTTGTGTACTTATAACGGAAAGCCGCCGTCGGCAGACGGCTTTTTCTTACAGCTTGGGCCGCAGCCAGTCGGCCAGGGTATCGAACAGCTTGCCGTAGCCGTCCATGGTGAGATGGATGCCGTCGGCGGACAGCAGGTCGTTCATGTGGTGATCCGCCAGAAACGCCTGGCGCACATGGATCAGGGGCACGCCGTTGGCATAGGCCAGCTCCGTCACCGTGTCGCTGTACAGCTCCTGATGGCGGTAGATCATATCCTCGTCCCCCAGCCAGCGCATGATGGCGTTCCTGTCCAGCCCGTTGCGGCAGATAAAGCGCAGATACCGCCGGGGGTCGATGGGCGGCAGGCTCATCAGCACCGGCTGCACCCCCTGCCGGTACAGTATCTTCAGTATGCTGTCCAGCGTCTGGCGGAAGGTCTCCCGCCTGGTGTGGGGCTGGTGGTCGCCCTCCGGGTCGGCGGCGATGGCGGCCCAGTCATAGTCGCTGTCGTTGCCGCCGTAGCAGATCAGGGCATAGTCCGCGTCCAGGCCTCGCTGGGCATCGTGCTCCACCAGCGACAATCCCTTGGACACCGTAGCCCCCATCTTGGCCCGGTTGGTCACCTGCACCCGGTCGGAGGGATAGCGGGCCATGATCTCCGGCAGGTGAAAATGGTATTTCAACTCCTCGTCCGGCACGGTGGCCTTCAGCAGAGAATCGCCGTAAATATACACATTGCGCATCACATGGCACCTCCTCATTCGTTACATCTAATATAGCACACAAGGTGACATACGTCAAGATACAATTTGCGGCGAAACCGTTGAAAAACAGCGATTTTTTTGGGGAAAGGCCACAATTAGGACTTGCATCCCGCGGCGTTTTCGGGTAAAATAGAGGTAACAATCCAAGATTGGTAGCTGTAAGGAAGTGCTTCGCGCACGGGCTGCAACTATCACTCGGCGCAAGGGCTTGAGTGTTTCAGACTTCATTAGAGGTCTGGAACATTTTTTGCATTATGCGGCGGTGATGGTTCATTGGAACTTTTTTACAGGAGGGAACACCTATGACCTTATTGACAAACGGACGTCTGATCACCCGCGACAGCGAGGGCAAGGGCTATTACGAGCACGGCGCGGTGGCCTATGAGGGCGCCAGCATCGTGGAGGTGGGCGAGGAGGCCGCCCTGCGGGCCAAGTACCCCGAGGCCGAGATCATCGACGCCAAGGGCGGCGTCATCATGCCGGCCCTGATCAACGCCCACACCCACATCTATTCCGCCCTGGCCCGCGGCCTGAGCATCGTGGGCAACAACCCCACCAACTTCTATGAGGTGCTGGACGGCACCTGGTGGGCCATCGACCGTCACCTGATGATGGACGGCACCCGTGCCAGCGCCACCGCACTGTACATCGACTCCATCAAGCAGGGCGTCACCACCGTGTTCGACCATCACGCCAGCTATGGCGAGATCCCCGGCACGCTGCACACCATCGCCGAGGAGAGCAAGCGCCTGGGCCTGCGCTCCTGCCTGTGCTATGAGGTGTCCGACCGTGACGGCGAGGAGAAGTGCCTGCAGGCCATCAAGGAGAACGCCGACTTCATCACCGAGTGTGAGCAGCGCAAGGATCCCATGCTGGCGGCCATGTTCGGCGGCCACGCCCTGTTCACCATCTCCGACAAGACCTTTGACCGTATGGTAGAGGCCAACAACGGCCGCACCGGCTATCACATCCATGTGTCCGAGGGCATGAACGATGTGTACGACTCCCTCCAGAACTACGGCCGCCGTCCCGTGCAGCGCCTGCAGGATCACGGCATCCTGGGCGAGAAGACCATCCTGGGTCACTGCATCCATGTGAACACCGCCGAAATGGAGATCATCAAGGAGACCGGCACCATGGTGGTCAATAACCCCGAGTCCAACATGGGCAACGCCATCGGCATCTGCCCGGTGATCCAGCTCTATAAGCGGGGCATCCTGCTGGGCATGGGCACCGACGCCTATACCAACGACATGCTGGAGTCCATCAAGGTGGCCCTGTGCTCCCAGCGCAGCCAGAACTGCCTGCCCAACGTGGGCTGGTGTGAGGTCACGGACATGCTGTTCAAGAACAACGCCAAGATCGGCGCCAAGTATTTCCCCCAGCAGCTGGGTGTGCTGAAGGCCGGTGCCGCGGCGGACATCATCGTCATGGACTACAAGCCCTTCACCCCCTTCTCCGACGAGAATATCGACGGTCATATGATCTTCGGTATGACCGGCCGCCAGTGCCAGACCACCATCGCCGCCGGTAAGCTGCTGATGAAGGACCGCGTGCTGGTGGGCATCGACGAGGAGGCCGAGAATGCCCACATCCTCGAGGCCGCCAAGAAGCTCTGGGGCGATCTGAATCACAGAGAGTATTGATCCGGTAATGGATCACCTGCCAACGCGGAGACCCATGCGACTGCCGGAATATGATTACGGCGCAAACGGCGCGTATTTTGTGACGGTATGTACCGAAGGAAAGCGCTGCATTCTCGGTCATGTTGTAGGGGGCGGCGTCCTCGACGCCCCGTATACCCGGCTATCAGAATATGGAATAGCTGCCGAGAAAACGCTTTTGGAGATGAGCGCATTTTACAAGGATGTTGCCATCGAAAAATATGTCATCATGCCGAATCATGTCCATTTTATTATTTCCATAAATGCGTGCGGCGGGCCGTCGAGGACGCCGGCCCCTGCAAACGCACGCTTGCCGGCCTTTATTTCTACATGGAAACGCTTTACAAATAAAAAGGCTGGTTTTCCTCTCTGGCAGCGCAACTTTTACGACCACGTCATCCGCACCGAGGCGAACTATCTCCGTATCTGGCAATACATCGACGAAAACCCCGCCTGTTGGGCGGAGGACGAATACTATTCCGAATAACGACAAGGAGGACATCCCATGTCTGAAAAAATGTATCCCATCCCCTTCAAATCCCTGATGAACTGGGTGGTCACCGAATACGCCAACTGCGGCGAGATCTTCGGCGTGCGCAAGGCCTATCACGCCACCGGCAAATCCCTGCCCATCTTCGGCGAGCGGATCGAGACTCCCTTCGGCCCCGCCGCCGGTCCCAACAGCCAGCTGGCCCAGAACATCATCGCCGCCTATATGGCCGGCGCCCGCTTCTTCGAGGTCAAGACCGTCCAGAAGATGGACGGCGCCGACCTGGCCGCCTGTGTGCCCCGTCCCTGCATCCTGGCCAATGACGAGGGCTACAACCAGGAGTGGTCCACCGAGCTGACCATCCCCCAGGCCATGGACGAGTATATCAAGGCCTGGTGCGCCCTGAAGGTGCTCAGCAAGGTGTACGGTCTGGGCGATCCCAACGGCTTCGTATTCAACATGTCCGTGGGCTATGACCTGGAGGGCATCAAGGGCGACAAGGTCAACACCTATATCGAGGGCATGAAGGACGCCAACAAGACCGCCATCTTCGGCGAGTGCAAGGCCGTCCTGAAGGAGCTGTTCCCCCAGGAGAGCGCCTACATTGACGCCATCGACCCCCGCGTCAGCCGCAGCGTCACCGTCTCCACCCTCCACGGCTGCCCCCCCGACGAGATCGAGCGCATCGCCAGCTATCTGATCACCGAGAAGCACCTGCATACCTTCGTCAAGTGCAACCCCACCATCCTGGGCTACGAGACCGCCCGCCGCACCTTGGACAGCATGGGCTACGACTACATCGTGTTTGACGAGCACCACTTCAACGAGGATCTCCAGTGGGCCGACGCCGTGCCCATGTTCGAGCGCCTGCAGGCGCTGGCCGACAGCAAGGGCCTGGAGTTCGGCCTGAAGCTCTCCAACACCTTCCCGGTGGACACCACCCGCGGTGAGCTGCCCAACGAGGAGATGTACATGTCCGGCCGTTCTCTGTTCCCCCTGACCATCGAGATGTGTCATCGCATTTCCCGCCAGTTCCAGGGCAAGATGCGCATCTCCTTCGCCGGCGGCGCCGAGTACTTTAACTGCGACAAGCTGTTTGCCGCAGGTATCTGGCCCATCACCGTGGCCACCACGATCCTGAAGCCCGGCGGCTACAACCGCCTGCTCCAGATGGTGGAGAAGGTGGAGCACATGACCTACAAGCCCTTCTGCGGCACCGATACCCAGGCCATCTGCGAGATGTCCACCGCCAGCCACACCGACGTTCACCACGTCAAGCCCATCAAGCCCCTACCCAGCCGCAAGAGCGAGAAGAGCGTGCCCTGGATCGACTGCTTCAGCGCGCCCTGCAAGGGCGGCTGCCCCATCGCCCAGGACATTCCCGAGTATCTGGAGCTGGTGAACAAGTGTCTGTACGGCCCGGCCCTGAAGCTGATCACCGAGAAGAACCCCCTGCCCTTCCTGACCGGCACCATCTGCGCCCACCGCTGCCAGACCAAGTGCTCCCGCAACTTCTATGAGGAGTCCGTCCACATCCGTGACGCCAAGCTGGTGGCCGCCAGGAACGGTTACAGCGCCGTCATGGCCACCATCCGTCCCACCGAGAAGATCTCCGGCAAGAAGGCCGCCATCATCGGCGGCGGCCCCACCGGTATCGCCGCCGCCAACTTCCTGGCCCGCGCCGGTATCGCCGTCACCATCTTCGAGCGTGAGAAGGAGCTGGGCGGCGTGCCCCGTCACGTCATCCCCAGCTTCCGCATCGCCAACGAGACCATCGCCAAGGACATCGCCATGATGGAGAAGTACGGCGTCGAGGTCAAGTGCGGCGCGCCCGCGCCCTCCGTGGCCGAGCTGAAGCAGCAGGGCTATACCCACATCCTGTTCGCCGTGGGTGCCTGGAAGCCCGGCAAGCTGGATATCGCCGGTGACGTGGCCGGTGCCATCCAGTGGATGAAGGGCGTGAAGGCCGGCAACATCTCCGTGGCCGGCAACATCGCCGTCATCGGCGGCGGCAATACCGCCATGGACGCGGCCCGTCTTGCCAAGCGCAGCGGCGCCAAGAACGTGACCCTGGTCTATCGCCGTACCCGCAAGTACATGCCCGCCGACGAGCATGAGCTGGCGCTGGCCCTGGCCGACGGCGTGACCTTCGCCGAGCTGGCCGCCCCCGTGAAGCAGGCCGACGGCGTGCTGACGTGCGAGAAGATGGTGCTGGGCGAGGCGGATGCCTCCGGCCGCCGCAGCCCCGTGGGCAGCGGCGAGTTCTTCGACATCCCCTGCGACCTGGTGATCTCCGCCGTGGGTGAGCAGGTGGACGACGCTCTCATGGCCGCCAACGGCATCGAGCTGGATAAGAAGGGCCGTCCCGCCTTCAAGACCAATATCGAGGGCGTGTACGCCGCCGGTGACGCCACCCGCGGCCCCGCCACCGTGGTGGAGGGCATCGCCGATGCCGCCGCCTTCGCCGCCGAGGTCATCGGCGCGCCCCATACCTACGAGATCCCCGCCCAGGCCTACGTCACCATCGCTGACGCCGCCGCCAAGAAGGGCGTGCTGAAGATGGCCGAGTATCCCTGCCAGGAGGGCCAGCGCTGCCTGCAGTGCAAGACGCTGTGCGAGAACTGCGTGGATTCCTGCCCCAACCGCGCCAACGTGGCCATCGCCATGGCCGACGGCAAGCACCAGATCGTCCATGTGGACAAGATGTGCAACGAGTGCGGCAACTGCACCCAGTTCTGCCCCTACAGCTCCGAGCCCTGCCACGACAAGTTCACCCTGTTCCAGACCGCTGAGGATATGGTGGATTCCCACAACGCAGGCGTTCTGTTCCTGGGCGGCGACAAGGTGCGCGTCCGCACCTTCGGTGAGCCCAAGGACTACGATCTGTGCGACGCCAACAACGGCCTGCCTGCCGATCTGGAGACCCTGATCGTTACCCTCCGCGACAAGTACGGCTACCTGTTCGCGTAAGGTACGTTTCGATCACATAAAAATGGCCACCCTTTTGGGTGGCCATTTTTCGTGCGTGGGTGAAATGGTGTAGGGGCGGACGACCCTGTCCGCCCCATAAAAAATGCCCTCCCAAGCGGGAGGGCATTTTTGCGCTTATTCTACGCCAGTTGTGTTAAAATACATGGCAGATGACCACTGTCAGCACCACGCACAATCCCAGGCACGTCATCAGCAGACCGAAGGACAGGCTGTGGGTCATACGGTCCATCAGATCCTGCTTGGTCTCCAGCCGGTCGGCGGCCTCCTGGGCGGCCTGATCGCCGCTCTGGCGGGCGATGGCCTGTACCAGCGGGGAGTAGGACTGGGTCTCCTTCTCGCGGCTGGGCCGCAGCAGCACCCGCTGCACCGCCAGCACCACCACGTCGAAGGCGTCGCAGGCGATGCGGCACACCACGCCCACCACCGCGAACAGTGCCCGGAAGAAGGGCTTGTAGACGCTGTCCTCCAGGCTGAGCCACTTGGGCCAGCGGCTGAGATAGAAGCCCTCCCTGGTCATCAGTACCTTGCGGATGAACAGGAAGTACACGATCATGCCGATGGCCAGCGAGATCACCACGCCCTTGAGATTCGTCCACGCGAAGTAGTGGATGGCGTGGTCGAAGGCGTGTCCGCCGGTGAAGTCCAGCGTGGCGCCGCTGATTTTCTCGGCAATGGCGTGGGGCGTCAGGCCCAGCACCGGCAGTGCCACGGCGGCAAGGCACAGGGCAATCACCGACAACGGCTTACCCCACTGCCTGCCGTATTCCTTGCCCTTCTGCCAGAAGATGGCCACATAGATCTTGGTGAGATACGCCGCCGTCAGACCGCCGGAGAACAGGAACAGCCACTCCACCACGGTGATGAGTGTCATGCCGCTCATGTGGGCGTATTCCACCAGCGCCTCATGCACCAGCGTCTTGCTGAGATAGCCCAGGAAGCCCGGAATACCCGCCAGTGAGCAGGCACCGCACAGGAACAGCACATGCAGCAGCGGCTTTTTACGGCCAAAGCCCTTGATGTCGTTGAGATCCAGGGCGTGGGTGTTGTAGTACACCACACCGGCGAAGAGGAACAGCGCCAGCTTCACCAGCGAGTGGTTCATCATGTACAGCACCGTGCCGTTGGCGGCCAGCGCGTTATGCTCACCCAACAGGCACAGCATGGACGCGCCCACGGTGATAAAGCCGATCTGGGACAGGGAGGAGCAGGCCAGGATGTACTTCAGGTTGGTGGAGAACACCGCCAGCACCGCGCCCAGCACCATGGTGATGGCGCCCAGCACCAGCAGCAGCATGCCCCAGTCGTGGTCGCCCGTCAGCACCTGACCGGTCAGCAGCAGTACGCCGAAGATACCGGCCTTGGTCAGCACGCCGCTCAGCAGGGCCGAGGCAGGGGCGGGAGCAACGGGGTGGGCCTTGGGAAGCCAGATATGCACCGAGAACAGGCCCGCCTTGGCGGCAAAGCCGAACAGGATGCACAGGGCGGCGGCCCACAACCGGCCGCGCTCCATGGCGGCCACGGCGTCGTGCAGTTCCGCGATCACCAGCGTGCCGGTGGCGTTATACAGCAGGAACAGGCCCATCAGCGTCACCAGACCGCCCAGCACCGCGATGGTCAGGTAGGTCTTACCGGCGTCCATGGCATCGGGGGTCTCCTCCTGCACCACCCACACATAGGAGCTGAGGGACATCAGCTCGAAGAACAGGAAGGTGGTGTACAGGTCGGCGGACAGGAACACGCCCGCCGTGAAGCCCAGGCAGATCAGGAAGAAGAAATAGTACCGCTTCAGATGGTGGTGACCGTGGAAATACTGGGGGCTCAGCAAAGCCGAGACGAACCACATGAAGCATACCACGATGCCGTACAGCTTCTGGAACCCTCCGGCCCAGAAGCTCAGACGCATCACCGGCACGGTGACGGTGGAGCCGTCAGCGGCGGCCACATACACCATGGCCAGCAGCGTCAGCAGGGTGAACACGATGGACAGCGCGCCCAGCCGCTTTCCGTCGTCATGGCGATCCGGCAGCAGAGCGATGACCAGCGCCGACAGCACCGGCAGCAGCACAACAGCCAGCAGCATGATCGTTGTCATCACAGCATCACCGCCTTTCCGATCACATCAAGCAGGACCTCGGGGAACAGACCCATCAGCAGGCACAGCGCCGCCAGGATCAGCATAGGCACGATCATGAAGGGGCCCGCCTCATGGGCGCTTTCGGGTGTGGGAAGCTCCGTCCCCTGGGCGGGGAACCAGGCCTTGACCACCACCTGGAACATGTAGATAGCCGTCAGCAGCGCGGAGATGAGGATGGCGACAAAGCCCAGATACGAGGCCACGCTGCCCTCGCCCACGGCGGCAAGGCCGATGTACCACTTGCTGACGAAGCCGTTGAAGGGCGGGATGCCCGTCAGGGCGCAGGCCGCTGCGGTGAAGCAGGCAAAGGTCAGGGGCATCCGCTTGCCCAGACCCTCCAGCTCGCTGACATACTCCCGGTGGGCGTAGTGCAGCACGCTGCCCGCGCAGAAGAAGGCCATGATCTTCACCACCGAGTGGACGATCAGATGCAGGAACGCGGCCAATTCACCAGCCGGGGTCATGACGGCGGCGGCAAACAGGATGTAGCTGAGGTTGGACACAGTGGAATAGGCCAGCCGCCGCTTGAAGTGGCGCTGCTTCAGCGCCATGGCGGAGCCGAACACCAGCGTGATCATGGCCAGCGTCATGACGGTGTACTGTCCCCAGGTGCCGGAGAGGATCTCGGTGCCGAAGGCGAAGTATACCAGGCGGATACAGGCAAACGCGCCCGCCTTGACCACCGCCACCGCGTGCAGCAGCGCCGTTACCGGCGTGGGGGCCACGGCGGCGCTGATGAGCCAGCTGTGCATGGGCCAGATGGCGGCCTTGACGCCGCAGCCCACGAAGGCCAGCACGAACACGCCCAGCAGCAGATCCATATTGCCGGTATAGCCCGCCAGATGGCCGCCGGGGACGAACTCTTGGGCGTCGTTGACGATCAGAAACACCATGCCGATAAAGGCCAGTGCCGCGCCCGCAATGGAGTAGGCGGCGTATTTCACGCCCGCGTGGATGGCCTGCTTGGTCATAGCGTGCATCACCAGCGGGATGGTGGCCAGGGTCAGCAGCTCATAGAACAGGTACATGGTCATCATGTTGGCGGCGAAGGCGATGCCCAGCGTCACGCCGAAGGATGCCGTGAAAAAGGCCCAGAACATGGGCTTGTGGCCCTCGTGCTTCATATAGTCCCAGGCGTATACCATGGTAAAGGGCCACAGCGAGGCGGACAGTCCCGCGAACAGCTTGGCCGCGCCGTCCATGCGCAGGGTGAAGTGCAGGGAATCGGTGAACCGCAGGAAGGTGAAGCTGGAGCCGTCACACTGCAGGATGGCCAGCCACGCCAGAATGGTGGTGGCGCCGATGATGACGCCGTACAGGGTGCAGCGCGCCCGGTCGGTGCGGAAGGGGATGAAGTAGGCCGCCAGACCTGCCGCGATGGGCAGGAACACCGGCAGACAAAGCAAAATTCCGTTCATGTCAGCACCTCCCTTACGCGATGGCCCCGGCGATGGACTGCATCACCGAGAGCACGCCGTTGGGGAACAGACCCATCAGTCCGCAGATGGCCGCGAAGATCACCAGCGGCACCACGATGCCCGCAGGCTCGCGGATGGGGGACAGGTCCAGTCCCTCGGTATCATGGCCGGGGAAGAAGGCGGAGATCACCGGCGGGAACAGGTATCCGGCGGTGAACAGCGCCGACAAAATCAGCGTCACCGGCACCAGATAGCCCAGCGCGCCGGGCAGCGCGTCCAGCGCCGCCGTGGCCAGATACCACTTGCTGTGGAAGCCGCCGAAGGGGGGGATACCCACCAGCGACAGGGATACCAGCGCGAAGCAGATGAAGGTCACCGGCATCCGGCGGCCAAGGCCCCGCAGCTCGTCCACGCGGGTCTTGTGGGCCAGCAGGATGATGGAACCGGCGCACTGGAAGATGGCGATCTTGGCCGCCGCGTGGAAGAAGAGCTGCAGCATGGAGCCGGTAAACCCGTCGGGGGACAGGATGAACAGGCCCAGCAGCACATAGGAGATCTGGGAGATACTGGAATAGGCCAGCCGCTTTTTCAGCTCCTTTTCCAGGCATCCCATGAAGGAGCCCATGAAAATGGAGATCAGCACCAGAATCAGGCACACCGTCTGCACCCAGGTCCCCCGCAGGAGACCGGCCCCGGCGGTGAAGAAGATGGTGCGCAGCACGGCGATGACGCCCGCCTTGGCGATCAGGCCGCTGAGGAGCGCCGAAGCCGGAGCAGGAGCCGCCGGGTGGGCGCTGGGCAGCCAGTTGTGCAGGGGGAACAATCCCGCCTTGGCACCGAAGCCCAGGATCATGCAGAACACCGCCGAGAGCGTCAACGGCGTGGCCTCGGTCATGGTGCCGCCTGCCGTAAAGGACAGGCTCTCACAGTGGAAGTACAGCACCACCACGCCGAACAGCGCCACGAACGCGCCGCCCACCGAGTAGAACAGGTACTTGTACGCACCGATGATGGCCTTTTTCTTCAGCTCGTGCAGCACCAGCGGCGCGCTGCACAGGGTCGTCAGCTCATAGAACAGGTACAGCGTCACCATGTCCGCCGCCAGCGCGGTGCCCAGCAGCACCGCCTCAGTGGTGAACAGGAACACATAGAACCGGGGCTCGCCGCCGCTGTGGGGCATGTACACGGCGGCGTAGGGGATGGTCAGCAGCCAGCACACCGCCGTCACCACGGCGAACACCGCCGCCACGCCGTCCATCTTCAGCGAGAAGGTCAGCGACTCGCTGAGATACACCACCTG
>ULTO01059134.1_pt1 | contig 13208 bp, 9 predicted proteins | sample 1957601 | NCBI WGS metagenome assembly ULTO01 (sample SAMEA4835734, study PRJEB28245) | human gut metagenome | biome: gut microbiome; material: fecal sample | place: Denmark | collected 2008 | reverse complement strand
GGCATGCCCGGTGGACATACTCCCATCATGGCCGGTGTTCATGCATTGCAGCATATCGATAGCCTCCGGTCCCCGGACCTCTCCTACAATGATCCGGTCCGGCCGCATCCGCAGAGACGAACGGATCAGTTCCCGGATTCCGATTTCTCTGCATCCTTCGGTATTGCCGTTACGAGTCTCTAAACGAACCAGATTCGGAAGACCCTGCAGCTGTAGTTCCGCACTGTCTTCTATGGTGATCACCCGCTCTTCCGCCGAAATATAGCCGGACAGAACATTTAGGAATGTTGTCTTACCGCTTCCCGTTCCTCCACTGACAAAAATGTTGTAGCCCGCCTTCACCAGTGTCTCCAGGAACTGGGCTGCCTCCAGCGAAATGGTTTCCAGACCGATCAGCTTCTGCATGGTGACAGGCTTGTCCGGGAATCTCCGGATCGTGACGATCGGACCATTCAGAGCAATGGGATTCATGACAATATTTACTCTGGAACCATTATTCAACCGGGCATCTACGATGGGTGACGCTTCATTGACCACGCGATTACACCCCGCCACAATCTGCTGAATGACATCCTGTAATTTTTCCACGGAATCAAAGGCTCGATCCAGTTCCCGCAGTTGTCCATCCTGTTCTACAAAAATGTGATCCATGCCGTTGATCATGATCTCTGTAACAGAGCTGTCCTCCACAAAAATCTGCAGAATATCCAGTCTTCTCAGGGAATCAAACAATTCCTTACGCAGACGTCTCCGCAATTCTACCGGGCATAACTCCAGACTTTCCTGCTCCATCAGTACTTCATCGATCGTATCCTCCACTTCTTCATCCGTATAATCTCTTCCATAATCCAGTCTTTCCTGTACCATCTGACGAAGTTTTCTTCTCTGCTCTAAATAATCCATTTGTCCTTCTCCTATTCTACTCTTCCAATGTCTCTATTTCTTTTCTCACATAATCTGCCAGTTCCCCTCTGGTATACTGTTCCATTTCCACGGGAAGTCGCTGAAAGTATGGCAAATTCAGCTTTCTGGTCTTCCCCTTTACTTCCTCTTTCTCGCATAGTGACAATAGCTGTTCATATTGATCCAGTTTACACTGTGACATCTTGTCCTCTCTGGTCAGCGTAAATACTTTGATACACATCTGCAGAACATCCAACAGCCCCTGTATGCTTTCACTCAGATCCAGAATGACATATTCGTATTTCCCCAGCTCCTCGATCCTCTGGAACAGACTTCTCCATTCTTCCCAGGTGATCCCCAACAGGTTCTGTCCGTTCCGCATGGGTGGAATATAATCCAGATTGCCTTTTCTCTGAATGACCGTCTGCATGCGAAGAGGAAATTTTCCTTCATCTCCTGCTAAAAAATAGAGCAGATCTGCCAGATCCCGATTCTGTCTCTCCGGAAGCAATTCTATGATCCCCACATAATGTTCGAAATTCAGATACAGCGTGGGATGTTTTTCTGCCATCAGCTGTGCGAAAGTCAATGCGAACGTACTTTGAAGGCATCTGTGAACCGGAGAGTACATTCCGATAAAACGGGTCTTATATTCCGCACATAACAGCGGCATCCGTATCCCCGTCGTCTCTACATACAACGCCAACAGTTCCTTCCACACCTGTCCCGCTTCCTGATATTTGTTAATATTGGGAAACTGATGAAAGCGGAGAGTTCCGCTCTCATTTAAAATTGCCTGACATGTCGGCTGTAATGTGTTCAATGCCTCCTCACAGGAGGATTCCGCCACCACCAGCATTGTTACCTCCCCGCTTTTCTCTCCCGCCAACAGTTCTTCCGCTCTGGTATAAGTATGGATCTGCCAGGGCAATTCCTTTTGCCTCTTCAGGTATTCTGAAAAAAGCCGCGCGTATTCTTCCTCCCGGTCATACAGAACCAGAACCGGTTCCTTTTGTTCCATCAATACATTCCTCCCATATACATCAATGCACTGCAGAACACCGGTCCCGCCATGCAAATCCCTGCTCCGGCACCTTCCCGTTCTCCGGCAAAATAAAGTTTCCATCTTCCACACCGGAATACGTCCCATAAGTACTCTCCCAAATAGTACAAACGGTCTTTCATATTGCGTTCCAGATACATTTTGAAAAGTGCAATTACTGCTGCAATCATGAGCGCGAAAAACAGAAAATAAAGTACTTTATTCCAGGGAAAAAAACCGGCACAGACTCCCAACATCTTAACATCACCGGCTCCTATGGCTCCGATCCAAAAAACAAAATAAAGTAATATCGTTGTCAGTAATGCACTTGCCAGATATTCCAAAACGCCTTTGTGCCCGCCGCTGATCAACCGATACCCCAGGCCTGCAAACATGCAGCATACGATCAGCCAATTGGGTATCCTGTGCGTTTTGTAATCAAAACAGCAAGCTATTGCCAAAAGTATACATAATACCCCAAATATCTCATCTCCTTCTCCTGATTTCACATTATTTTCCTGCGTATAGTCCTGTCGTCACCTTCCTCCCAACTATTCAAAATCAGTCTTCTGGTAATGCGGGATGAATCTATCCCAAAATAGAAATTCTAAAAGATCTTATAAGATGCTCTGAACAACCATCGCGATTGGTTGTAAGATGAATTATAAATGCTCACTTTCCGTCTGGCAATACCTTTTTCGTAAAAAGATAAACTTTAGTACATTTTAACAAACAGAATTGTTTTTCATATTTTCAGTCATCCTGAAATACGCTATTTTACACGCTTTCCGTATGTCAAAACACCTTTTTATAATATTTCATAAATACTTAGCCCGTACAGCATCACAATGCCCGGAATTCCAAGGATTCCCGTTGTCAAAATACTTACTGCATTGATTCCAACCACTGAAGTAAATCCAAGGAAAGTCACACCCATATTAATAAAATAAATGGCAATGGTTCCCATAATGCCCCGCAATGCAAAATTGAGGAGCCACTCTGCCTTTTTCCCCAAAAAGCTTATGAGCAGCAATAATGCCGCCACTGCTATCAGCCATAATAAATTTTCCGGATGTTCCACTGTTGTTCTCGCATTCCCGACAATTCTTTATCCTAATCTATTCCTCTTTCCGTGTAAAAATGTCTTCCGTTTTCCTCCATGTCAGGTATATTTTTCCTTTTTTGTTCCTATACTGTTAGCAGAAAGGACGGTTAATGTTATGAAAATCTTTTTTAGTCAGGCAGATGCCTCCCCGGAAATCATTGAAGAGGATTTCTCTCCCATAGATCTGAAAGAATCCATAAGAAAAACCCGCCAGGCGTTGGAAATCGCCTATGCGGGTTTCGATAATGCTTTGGAAAGTGATCTCATTGACAGTTATATTTATGAAATCAATGCGTTACAAAAAAGGTATCAGCATCTCACAGAGCTGGCCGCTCTGCAGCCGGCGGATCAGGAAAAAAATCTATACCAACATTCCCCGATTCGTGCCCTGGTCAGCCATGTTTTCGGTTAACTGGTTCCTGCCGTAAGTCAGTCCGGCATATACTGTCTGAGAATTGTTCATCACCGGGCCGGAAGTATCCTGATCCTGGATCTGCCTGTACGCATCGCAGAGAGGTGCGATCACTTTGCGAATCTCTTCCAATATTGTGCGGTCTCTGCGGACTTCACATACAGCAAGTCTGCGAAGGCAGAACAGGTACAGTCTGGAAAGCTCTCCTGCCGGGCTGTATTCTCTGTGCAGAGAGTTCAGGAGCTCTTTGATACATCCCCTGGCTCTATGAACAGCTTCCGCCAGTCCGGCATCATCTGCTGCCTGCTCTCCGTCTGCCAGATATTGTAAGGTCATTTCATACAGGATCACGATCAACTGCGTGGAATTCGCCTGTGTGATCCGAAGTGTAAATTGTTGTTTGCATTCTTTTGTCATTCTGCCATGTCCTCTTATTCAGAACTTTCCTACTGTAACAACTGCAGTACCTGAGACGGTCTCTCGTTGGCCTGTGCCAGCATGGAGGTTCCTGCCTGTGCCAAGATCTGATAAGTCGTATAAGAAGTCATTTCTTCCGCCATATCTACATCCATGATACGGGAATATGCGGAAGTCATATTTTCGCTGGTAATATCCAGACTGTTGATCGTAGATTCCAGACGGTTCTGGAATGCACCCAGTCTGCCTCGAACGGAAGATACATATTTGATGGCGCCGTCTACGCGATCAATGGCATCGTCCGCACCTTCTGCAGTACTGACATCAACATTCTCGATTCCCATATTCTGTAAAGAAACCGCAGGAATATTTACTTCCAGCACCTGATGTTCATTAGCTCCGATCTGTAAGCGCATAGCGCCGATACCTGTGGCATTGATCTTCAGATCCTGAACCGTTGTTCCTGTCTGTGCTCCATTCAAAGTTCCGCTCACATCAAGGCGCATCTCAAATCCGTTTTCTCCGGTGATGGTCAAAAGATCATCCTTCAGTTCAGTCTTCAGTGTCTTCGCATCCGGGAAACCATCTCCGAACGTCACATCTCCGTCCAGCACAATATTGCCGTCCGCATCCTTTGTCAGCGGTATAGACTTTATGGTATATTCTTTTACCGGCACGTCGGTAGAATAGTAGTTCACCTTAACTTCCTGCTTGTTGGTATATCCCTTCAGATCGTACTCCCCATTCAGCAGTTTCTGTCCGTTGAACTCTGTTACGTCAGAAATTCTGGTGATTTCCTCTTTCAGTTGCTTTACTTCATCCTGTACGGTAGCTCGGTCATCATCCGTCATTATACCGTTGGCAGCCTTGACGGAGAGCTCATTGATTCGCTGCAGCATCTCACTGATCTCGGTCATGGCGCCATCTGCAATCTCGATAATGGATACGCCGTCGCTAGCATTCTGGTTTGCCACGGACAGGCCCTCGATCTGGGCATTCATACGTTTGGACATTGCCAGTCCTGCCGGATTATCCTTTGCATGATTGATCTTTAATCCGGAAGAAAGTCTCTCTAATGATTTGGACAGCAGGTCATCATTGGTAGATAAGGCATTGTTGGATAACATTGCCGATACATTGTAATTAATTCTCATGTGTTGTTACTCCTTACTTTCCGCTGCTGTCTGCGACAGCCTGCAGGAATCCTTTTGCCAGGCGGTACAGTTGCGCCGCATCTGCCCGGCTCTCTATTGTTTCTGCATTTTGCGTCTCACCGGCAGCCATCCTTGTCATATCCCGGGAGCTGACAACAGAAAGCTTTTCCGCTTTCCAGTCTGCAGAGGTATCTGTCTGAATCCATTCAAGGAATATATCGGAGGTCTTTTCCAGTTTCGTAACCTCTTCCGGGGTATTTCCTACGAGATAACCTTCGATGTGTTCTCCGTTGACCTGTAAATGCGCTTCCAACTGTTCGTCTCCCGCATCTACCCGGATATCCACAGCCGAGGTCTCTCCGGCTCCCTGCTGTAGGGTAAGATGCACTCCTGCCAGCTGGTCTCCCAGATACATCGGCAGGAAATACTCCTGCCTGTTCTGAAGATTTCCTGCAAGGCGCAGCTGTTTGTGTACCAGTTGTAACTGTTTCACATCCAGATGGCTCTCTGCCTGTTCCAGACTGATCGTCTCTGTCTCCTGTAAAGCATCCTGAAGCATGGTCCGGTAATCATCTGCAAAATTCGGCTGATCCAGCTGTTCCCACAATCCGGAGGCTTCTGTTCCGGCAGGCTCCCCTCCGGTTGCCGCCACAGGTATTTCTTTCTCTTTGTTGTATTTCTTACGATAGCGTTGCAGGTCGCTGAACAGTTCCGCCGGATCCTCCAGCAGAGCCTGAGCTGCCAGCAGGTTAGAAGTACTGGTATTTACCTCTCCCCTTTCCAACATTTGTGCTGCTCCCGGTTCGGTCTCTACCGCTTCCCGCATCTGCTGCAGACATTCCTGATAATATGCGTCTCTGCTCTCAGCGTCTTCTGACACATCTGTCAATATTTCTTTTGCCATCCCTACAGAAATCTGCTCTGAAATATTGTTCTCCGATAAACGTACTTCCTGTGTCAGTCCGGTATCATCCGACACTTTCCAGTCCATATGGGAGGTTCTTCTGCTCCTGGAAGCTGCCAGGAGTGTGGAAAATTGCAATTCTGCGCCGATATTTACCACCGCGCCTACTGCGGCACCATCTTCTCTCTCAATCTGGTGTACCATACGATAGATACCGATATAAGCTTTCCGCTCATTCTCCGTGATATCTTTCTTTTGTTCCAGCTGATACAGGAAACGGCTGTAGTCCTCCGCCTCTTCCTCATAACTCTGAGGATTTTCGGCAAAATAGGACTCCAGTTCCCCAAAAGTCTTCTCCAACGGATTTACGCCGTCCCGGATCATCTGTAATACATTCTTCGGTGTCAGTTTCTCAATCACTGCAGTGACCTGTTTGTCTGCTTCTTTGACTCTCTCGATATTTTCTGCAGTAATCTCCATCCGGTTATACGCGAGGATGCGGACCGCCCGCTGGTTCTCCAGTGTTTTATCCAATGACATATCTGTCAGAATGTCATCTACATTGGAAAATGCCTTGCGGATGCTGTCCCCCAGATCTCTTCTGGGGGCTGTCATCAGTGTCTCATAACGTTCATTTGCTTCTGTATAGGCCGTCTGCAACGCCTTACCTTCGCTGTGAAATTCTGCCACGGTCTCCTGAGAAACTTTCTGTTCCAGGCTATAGGGTCCCAACACGCTGACCGGCAGTCCCGGCAGTTCGTTTGTCACCTGTACGGTCTGTGTATAGGTCTCATATTTTGCCACGGCATCCGCATCGTTGGGGAAATACTTATCCGCAACTTCTGCCTCCGCTCTACGCAGTGCTTCGATCAGCTGCTCCATAGGGGCCGTATCAATGGAAAAATCACTCTGTAAGAGTTTCACATTCACTTCCGCTGTCATGCGCAGCCGGATCTCTTCCAGTTGTTTTCTGGCCGCCAGATTCTCCGCCGTGACATCCCATTTTGCATCCGAGAACCAGTCCTGTACCATTTCTGTGGCTTTCTCGTATATATTTTCCTGCCGTGCCAGATTCGCATGAACAGGGGATTTCCCCTCCGCGAGTGCCGATGCCGCTGCCTGTGCAAAAGCATCCTCACTGACGGGATAGTCAATCGTATCCAGTTCTGCCAGCTGCTGCAGGGTATCCGTTGTCAGTGGCAAACCTGCTCCCACCAGCCACTGCGCTTTCTGGCGATTCTCATCATTGACCGGCAGGCCGGCATCCGTGATCACCTTATCCATCTGGTCCTGCAATTCCTGCGGTACGGTATTCTGCTGTACTTTCGCACCGCTGTTCTCTGCCACATACAAGTTCCAGATCTCCGGCTCCAATCCATTATCTACAAGATACCCGACCTCGCCTTCCTGGGGCTGCTGCAGAGAAGATGCCAGCTCCCAGGCGGTTTTTAATTCATCTACATTTTCAGGAGTCAGAGGTATATCCGTTGCCCGGAACTGTTCTTCAATACTTTGTGCCAGTGTATCGCTGCCCACAGCTGCCGCCAGGGTGTCCAGATCTATGTCGTCCGTGTATCCGGCAATGTTCTGTCCGGAACGCACCAGTTCTGCTTTGATCCTGTCCACGATGGTAACTGCGGTATCCTGATCCAGTTCTCTGGGGTCAAATCCGTCCTCACAAGCCTTCGCATAATCCTCCTGGGACATAGTATGTGACAGTAGTGTCATGTAATCCTGCTGTAATGCCACATTGGTGTTCCCGGCATCCTGCTGCAGTTCAATCAGGGATTTTCCCTTATTATTCTCTTCATTTCCCACAGGCATTGGGATCTGCCCACTCTCGTATACGGCTCCAAAAGTATTTGCATTCACACTTTTTTTATTGCGCTGTATTTTATCTCTGCCCCAGGTATTTTTCTCCGTCTGGATACTTTCTGTTCTATTTTCTGTATCAGTTACCGTCTGATTCTGAAATGTTATCTTCACGCTTGTCGTCCTTCCTGGTAATAACTCTTGAAATAACTATTCAGAGACTCATTCGCAAAATCGCTCTTTCAGAGCTTTCCTTTTGCCCATTGAGGCTATATCGCCCTATAAATATCACTAAATCCTCTTACGAATGCAAGCATTCAAAGAGGCCTTAGTGATATTTACATGTCTCTGAATAGTTAAGAAAAAAGATGAGTGCACCTTTGGGTCACACTCATCTTTTATTTCGGTCGTTTCTTATAATTTCTTAACCGGACTTAGAACAGAAATACAGCAGCTCCGTAAGGGGGCAGATCAAAGCTGATAGAATAATCCTTGTAATGGTAAGGCTTTTTCTCTGCCATGATCTCTGCGGGAATTTCATTGCCCCAGCCGCCGAAACGCTCCTCATCGCTGTTGAGCAGCAGCTTATATTTCTTCTTTTTCGGCACGGGTACGATATAATTCTCCCATTTCATCGGAGTCATATTCAATACAAACAGCAGATTGTTCTTGCTGCTGGAACATTTTCTCACAAAGCAATAGGTGCTGTGTTCTGCATCATCCGCATTCATCCACTCGAAACCGTCCCAGGTATTGTCGATCTCATACATTGCAGGATACTTGCGGTACAGTTCCAACAGTTCCTTTACATAGGTATGTACACCCTGATTCAGCTTCTCGCCTAACAGATACCAGTCCAGTTCGCGTTCTTCACTCCACTCACGCTCCTGTCCGAAATCCTGTCCCATGAACAACAGCTTTTTGCCGGAATGTCCGAACATGTAGGTATAGCCCACACGCAGATTTGCGTATTTATCCGCAGTATAACCTGGCATCTTATTTACCATGGAACACTTCAGATGTACCACTTCGTCATGAGACAGGGGCAGAATGTAGTTCTCACTGTCATTGTAGCTCATGGCAAAGGTCATAGCGTAATGATTGCCCTTACGATACAAAGGATCCAGCTTCATGTATTCACAGAAATCATGCATCCAGCCCATATTCCATTTAAAGGAGAAGCCTAATCCCTCGCCTCCGATATCGCTGGTCACATTCGGCCACGCCGTGGATTCCTCGGCAATTGTCACAAATCCGGGATACGTTCCACGGATGACAGAATTCAGATGGTGGAAGAACTCAATGGCCTCCAGATTCTTGTTGCCACCGAATTTATTCGGCAGCCACTCACCTTCTTTTTTACCATAATCCAGATATAGCATGGATGCCACCGCATCTACACGGATGCCGTCCACATGGAACTCTCTGAGCCAGAACAAGGCATTGGCTACCAGGAAGTTCTTTACTTCATTTTTGCCGTAATTGAAGATTTTGGTTCCCCATTCGGGATGCTCTCCCAGACGGGGATCGGGATGTTCAAAAATGCACTGACCGTCAAATTCAGCCAAGCCATGGGCATCAGTTGCAAAATGCGCAGGTACCCAGTCCAGAATCACGCCGACTCCGGCCTTGTGCAGTTCGTTGATCAGGTACATGAAATCTTTCGGCGTTCCGTAACGGGAAGTCGGTGCATAGTAGCCGGTCACCTGATATCCCCAGGAACCGTCAAACGGATGCTCTGCAATACCCATCAGTTCTACATGGGTATACTTCATCTCCTTCAGATATTCTATGATCCGGTCCGCAAACTCCCGGTAATTGTAGAATCCTTCGGCGGTACCGTTGTTAGGATGCTTCATAAAAGAACCGATATGGCATTCGTAGATCGCCATAGGCTCTTTATTCATATCCTTTTTGTCCCGGGCTTCCATCCACTTGGAATCTCTCCAGTCAAAGCCTGTAATATCGGTAACGATAGATGCAGTGCCCGGCCGGTATTCCGCATAATTGGCAAAAGGATCGGCTTTGTAGAGCTTTCTGCCATCCCTTGCATAGATCAGGAACTTATACATCGTTCCCTCTTCCACGCCGGGAATGAACAGCCCCCAGATACCGCCTTCTCCCAGCTTCTGCATGGGATGGGATTCCTCATTCCATTCATTGAATGTGCCAATGACATTCACCTGTGCTGCATTTGGTGCCCATACTCCGAAATAGACTCCCTGCACGCCGTCTTCCACCGACAGATGTGCACCCAGTTTTTTGTAAATATCATAATGGGTCCCCTGGGCAAAAAGATACTGATCTGCTTCGGAAATAAATACCTTCTCCTTCGTCATGGCCGCGCCTCCCGCTATAAAATTTAACTGTTCAGAATAAGTTATACAAAATCTTTCTCGGTGAGGATGATCATATCCTCATCGTCATATCTCTTGGCGAACAGTACATCGAAGAAATGCTTCAATGTCTTTTTATTTGCATGAGCGATCGCTTCATCCACGATCTGCTTTACATCCACTACCGTAACCACATGATCTATCGTCTGCATATCTTCGATTCTGGTATGTAACGCCAGCTCTCCGAGTTCGTCAATAGAGTATTCCATCTCCCGTGCATACTGTTTGCCGAATGCCACCAGCGTGTTATTGCTGAGGGCTTCCACATCCATTCGTGCGGTAAAGCACTCTCTCAATTTTTCATGTTTCTCGAGGAATTTATCAATATCCCTCTTCGTATCTTCCAGAATAATTACGATTCCCTGACTCTCCTGCTGCAATGCCTTGTGAAGTACATTTGCCGTAGCATCGTTCATTTCGGATGCCTTGCAAATGATCAGCGCGCCGTTTTTCAGCTTGGATAAGGTATCTGCAGTATCCTTTTTATTCAATGCATGTCCAGAGATCTTTGCCACTTTTCCGGAGAAATTGCTGTCGGTTGCCTGAATTTCGCGAACCATGTTCTTCGCCAGAGATAAGGTATCCATACCCTCTTCTCCAGTGATGATCACGTTGCCGGTGTAGGCTGCCAGACTGATATTATCAATGGCCTTGACTAACTGCTCTCTGGCAGATCTGCTCTGGATAAAGGGTGCGTACAGTTCTCTCTCTTCTCTGGTAAGCGCACGAACCTTTGCTTTGTCTCGCTCTACTGCGGGGCGCTCCGGCTGTTCCGGTGCTTCCCCAGCCTCCGGCGTTTCCTCAGCCGTCAGTTCTATCTCTTCGCTGGCTGTTTCCTCATCTACCGATTCTACTGCTTCCGCCGTGGGCTCCTCTACAGGCTCGTCATCCATTGCTTCTTCCGGTTCTGCCTGTTCCTCGTCTACGATTTCTTCCTGCTCATAGATTTCTGCTTCCGGTTCCTCAAATTCTTCTGCTTCCGGCTCATATGCAGGTTCTTCCGCGAGTTCTTCTACAGTATCCTCTTCCGGAAGCTCTTCTACAGGCTCTTGTTCCGCTTCCTCTGCAGGAGCAGCCTCCGTCAATTCTTCCACGGGTTCCTCTGTGGCAGGCTCTTCCGTGATCTCTTCCAGCTCTTCTACCTCATCGGTATCTGTTGTATCTTCTGCCACGGTATCTGCCGTGTCCGCAGCTTTTTCTTTTTCCAGTTTTTCCAGCAATCCGTCTCTTACCGCCTGCTCAAACTCCGTGAACATGGCTCCGGTCTGCTGTAATACATGTTGGCGAACCTCTTCTTCTCTCTTCTCCAGGTTCTCCTTCTTCTTGCGTTCCCACTCTGCCAGAATATCCTCGATATTCATCTGGCCGGTGATCTGTTTCTCAATGCTCTCTGCCTCCGGCATTACCAGGCTGATCTGACCGTCGGATTCCTGTGCCAGCACATCGGCCAGTTCCTTGGGCGGCTCTACGGGAGCTGCCGGGGTTACCGGTGCTACAGGAGCTGCCGGCGCCGATGCCGTAACTTCATGAATCTCCTGCGTTCGGGAAGCTTCCGGTACTTTCTGTACTTCCGGTTCCTTCACGATTTCCTGTACTTCCGATGTCTTCTGTACTTCGGATAGCTCCGGTACTACATCGGTTCTTCTTGCAACAACAGGCTCTTCCGGCAGAATCTCTTCCGTCTCTACCTGGGGCACCTGTGACAGATCGCCGATTTCTCCAGTCTCCCCAAAGAATACTTCCGAGCTCTCCATCTGCTCCGTCTCCGGCTCCAGATCGTCTTCACTGACATCTGCGATCTCCGGATAGTCCAGAGACTCCGTATCGGAATCCCCGGGATCGATCATGGGTGCCACGATAGAACGGGTAATGGAATCCGAAGTCTCCTTCGCATGGTCCTCACTCAGTACCTCCCGCAGGCCTGCTGCCAGTTCTGCCTGTAGATTGATCGTATTATATTGTCCCACATCCATGGTCTTCACATGAATGTCGAAATCATCTTCCGCCGGCTGCGCGGGTGCCTGCTGGGGCTGTACCGGCTGCACCGTTTCATAGACTCTGGTGTCACCGGTCACCTGCTCGTAGGTTTCCTCCTGTACATAACCCTGATTCGGCTCATAGCCTCCGTCCTGTACATAGCCCTGATTCGGGTCATAACTTCCATCCTGTGCATAGCCCTGGTTCGGGTCATAACTTCCGCCCTGTGCATAGCCCTGATTCGGGTCGTAACTTCCGTCTTGCACATAGCCCTGATTCGGATCATAAGTTTCGTTCTGTCCATAACCGGGATCCTGCGCATAATTCTGAGAATACTGCTGCGTACCGGGTGCGTCAAAACGATGATCGTATTTTTCCTGCTGTTCCGGTGTTAGCGGCTGATGGAGCATTTTCAGCTCCATTGCCTTGATAACGTATTTGCCCTCGCCAAACCAAAGGATCAGCTCATCACATTCCTCTACACATCTGGCAGCAAGTCCTACTCTATGATATAGATAAGCCAACTCATATGCCCATTTTTCTCTGTAATCTCTCTTTTTCAGTTCTTCCAGAACAGCAATGCGCTCTTCCAGACTGACATCCTGCGCCTCATATAATTTGTACTGCAAAATATATCTGCCGGGATCCTTGGGCGCTACCTGCACAAACTCTTTGTAATACTCGATAGCCTGTACATACTCTTCCATTTTAATGGAAAGTTCGCACAGAGAATAGCAGATCGTCCTTCCTCCCGGACGGCGTTCATATGCCAGAAGCAGCATATCTCTGGCATCCTCGTATCTTCGATTGATCTTGTAAAGGTCACTAATGGTGCACAGCATCATAACACTTTTGACTCTGCGCCAGTCAATGGTATCCGCAATCTCCGCAGCCTGCGCATACTCCCCACGGCTGATCAGGTCTTTGATTTCTTCCGCTCTTAATTTATATTCACTCTTATCCAAGGTATTTCGCTCCCTTAACCTTTTCTTATCCTAAGCTTCTCATTCCCCCGGGTATACTACCCCACTTTTTTCTTATTCAGTTAGGCGTTTGCAAAACGCCACAAGCCGCATAAATACGGCA
>ULTO01055277.1_pt1 | contig 13277 bp, 8 predicted proteins | sample 1957601 | NCBI WGS metagenome assembly ULTO01 (sample SAMEA4835734, study PRJEB28245) | human gut metagenome | biome: gut microbiome; material: fecal sample | place: Denmark | collected 2008 | reverse complement strand
GTTTCATTGCTCGGCAAGGGTACCAATTGGCAGGATGCAATCTTCCAGACAGCATTCCAGCAGCAGCACCAGATTGCCGCACAAGGCGGTACGGAAAAGATTCAGTATTATGTATCAGCTGGTTACATGAACCAGGATGGTACCATTATCGGCTCAAAATTTAACCGTCTCTCTGTTCGTGCCAACTTGGATGCACAATTGAAGAAATGGCTGAAAGTCGGCTTGAGTGCCACCTTTACCAATTCAAATGATGACCTGAAGTTGACAGATGGTGCTGAGGGTATCGTAGGTTTCGCATTGACCTCACTTCCAGAGGCTCCTATTTATGACATCGATGGAAACTATGCATCTTTTGCTCGTGAGAACTATAGCATCCACAACCCTATCGCTAAGGCCATGGAGCAAAACAACTGGCTGAACCGCAAGAAGTTGACAGGAAACATCTATGCAGAGGTAACTCCTATTGAGCATTTGACATGGCGTTCAGAATTGGGTTACGACATCGGCTATAGTAAGGCTGAGGTTTACAATAATGAAATAGACCTGCCAAACTGGAAAGAGGGTAACGAAAGCAGCATCCAGAAAAACAACAACACATTCTGGCAGTTGAAAAACTATGTTACCTACAACAACACCTTTGCTAAGAAGCACTCCGTAACAGCCATGTTGGGTCAGGAATGCTGGGAAAGCAAGTGGGATTACACAAAAATAGGAAACACCAACTTGCCATCAGATGCTGTACATAACCCAGTATTGGGTACAGGTACTCCAACCATCGGCGCAGGTTTCGGCAGCAGTTCCATGGCTTCCTTCTTCACCCGCTGGACTTACAGCTACGATAGTCGTTATAATGCGACATATACCTATCGTTATGATGGTAGCTCTAATTTCGGTCCTAACAACCGTTGGGCAGGATTCCACTCTTTTGCTACCAGCTGGCGTTTCTCTAACGAGAAATTTATCCAAAGCTTCGCAGGAAAATGGTTGAGCAATGGTAAGATTCGTGTAGGATGAGGTCAGACTGGTAATGCTAATATCAACTCATACGTATGGGGTATCAACATGCAGAAGGTTTACTCTTCCATCGGTAATGGTTACCGTCCTCAAAACATTCCTAACCTTGATGTGAAATGGGAGAAACAGGAACAGATCGACCTTGGTATTGACCTTGGATTCCTCAACGACCGCATCAACTTAACTCTTGACTGGTATCAGAAAGAGTCTAAGGACATGTTGATGGAACTCCAGTTGCCTAGCTACATGGGTACTAGCGGTAATGACAACTCTAAGTTGAAGGCACCTATGGGTAACTATGGTCATATCCGCAACAGCGGTTTTGAGTTGACCCTCAACACCCACCCTCTTGTTGGCAAATTCCAGTGGGATTCAGAATTCCAGATTTCTTGGAACAAGAACAAGTTGATTGCCTTGAACGGTACTGCCAGCTCAGCCATCATGGGTTACGCACAGTGGGGTTCTACATTGGTTAGCAAGACTGACATTGGTGAAAGCTTGTATAGCTTCTATGGTTATGTAACAGATGGTATCTACCAAGACTTGGCAGACATCGAGCGTTCACCTAAACCAGAGAAGTATCCTTCAAATGGTGTATTCAACAGTGCAAATACCGTATATGTAGGTGACCAAAAGTATAAAGACCTCAATGGTGATGGTATCATCAACGAGCAAGACCAGACTAACATTGGTTCGCCAATGCCTAAGTTCACCTTCGGTTGGACCAACACTTTCCGTTATAAAGGTTTCGACTTGAGCATCTTCGTGAATGGCAGCTATGGCAACAAGGTCATGAACTTGACTAAGCGTGGCTTGACCAACATGAGTAGCGTATGGTGCAACCAGCATACAGACGTGATGAATCGTGCTCGTTTGGAGCCTATTGATGCCAGCATCGTATATGCAGACGGCAGCAAGTGGTACGACCACGTAGAGAATGTACGCGTTGCTAACCCAGATGCAAGCTTGCCACGTGCCATTATCGGTGACCCAAACGACAACGACCGCATCAGCGACCGTTACGTAGAGGATGGTTCTTACTTGAGAATGAAGAACATCTCATTAGGCTATACAGTCCCTAAAAAGTGGATTGGCAAGTGGGGAATCGAGAATCTCCGTGTGTATTGCAACATTCAGAATTTGTTCACTATCACAGGTTATGACGGATATGACCCAGAAATCGGAGTCAGCACCATGTCACCAAATGTATATGGTGTAGACTATGGTCGTTATCCTTCGCCAACAACCTACTCATTTGGTTTGAACATGTCATTCTAGTCAATCTAAAAAATAAGAATATATGAAACTATCAAACTTTAAATATATCGCCGTTGCCTTGATACTGGGTGGAATCATCACTTCTTGTAGCGACTTCTTGGATCGCCCAAACGAGGATAGTTACAATGACAGCAACTATTATCAGAACGATGCACAGACAAAGGTGAGTGTCAACTCCCTTTACAGCTCACCATGGTATGACTTCTTAAGCCGTGGTTACTATAAGATTCCAGAGATTATGTCAGGCAACTTGTATATGGGTCAGTCACCATACCTCACCTTTACGGTGAATGGTAGCGACCCAGATATCACCAGTACTTCCAACTCCCTTTGGGCAGTCAACGCACAGGCAAACACCATCTACAACCGCTTGAAGACAGCCAATGCTTCTGAAAGCGTGAAGAACACCGCCATGGGCGAGTGCCTTGCCTGGAAGGCCATGGCTTACTTCTATCTGGTACGTATCTTTGGTGATGTGCCTATCGTACACGACAACAGTAGCGAGATAGCAGCTGGTGACTACAACAGCAAATATAAGATAAAGGCAGCTGATGTTTACGATTACATCGTGATGACATTAGAGAAAGCCATCGAGTTGCTTCCTGAGAGCAACGAAGCTGGTAGAATCGATCGTTGGGGTGCCAAGGGACTTTTGGCTAAGGTTTATCTCGCTAAGTCTGGCATCAACGCTGGCGGCAACGGTAAGCGTGACGAAAGCGACCTTGCTAAAGCAGCAGAATATGCCAAGGATGTCATCGACAATTCTGGCAAGGAGTTGCTTTATAACTACGAAGACCTCTTCAAGGGTGAGAACAACAACTGTGATGAGAGCCTCATCGGTTGGCGTTGGTCTGCTGAACAGTTGAACTACACCTGTGGTAACTGTTTGACATCTGAGTTGGCACCACAAGGTTTCAATGAATATCAGAGTTGGGGTGACTGGACTGCACCTTCTACCGACTTGGAGGATGCCTTCGGCGTAAGCCCATTGGACAACCCTAGTTCTAGAGCACAGTCTGACACACGTCGTAAGGCTACCATGATGATGGCTGGCGACACATACGATTACTGGTATTCAGACAAAGGTGGATTCGACTACCTCAAATTCTTGTATGACAAGGATTATGCACCAGGTACTAACGACGGTTTGCAGTCTGCAACAGGTGCCAACATTGCTAAGCACCTCTATGGTGATGATGCCGACCACGTAAAGACATTCGGTATCAGCGCAGGTAAGCAGAGTTCTTCTCTCAGCACGCACGTATTGCGTCTTGCAGACGTTTACTTGATTTACGCAGAGGCAAAGATTGGCAACAACGAATCTACAACAGACGCTAGTGCCATTGACGCATACTATGCAGTTCGTCAACGTGCCATCAAGAATACCAACAGAGACGAAATCAAGCAGATTACTCTCGACCAGGTGCTCAAGGAACGTCGTTTGGAGTTGGCTTTTGAGGGCGACTATTGGTTTGATTTGGTTCGTATGTCATACTACAATGTAGATAAGGCAATGAACATCATTAAGAACCAGAGACGTAATGGTTACTATGGATTGGCTGACCTCTACAAAGCTTACTACAATGAAGGCAAGGGCAATGGTCCTTGGAACGTAGATACAAGCAAGATGTATTACGAGACCAACACACCTAAGCCGAACGTAACTAAGGATATCTTCCAGTTGCCATTCCCACAGGGTGACGTGGTTTACAACCCTCACTTGATGGAAGAAGCTCAGCACGTTGACGTAAGAGAGACTTTCAAATATTAATAAGTTCTAACATAAAAACAGAAAGTTATGAAACTAAATAAATTATTCGGTTGGTTAGGCTTGTTCTTGATGATGGTATCAGCCACTGCGTTGACATCATGCGAGGATCAGCCAGACAAATTTGAACTGACAAGCGGTACTCCTACTGTCAACTACATCAGAATGCCTTACCTCAGCCAGTCTGACTCATTGATTACAGAAGCCAGCTTGAAATCTATCATTTGCTTGGTAGGTAACAACCTGACAAGTATCAAAGAGATGTACTTCAACGACCAGAAAGCACAGTTGAACACTAGCTACATCACCGACCACGCCTTGATTGTTCAGGTTCCAGAGAAGATTCCTGCAAAGGTAGATGACAAGATCTTCATGATTACAAAGGACAAAGATACATTGACCTACGATTTCCACGTATCAGTGCCAGAGCCTGTCATCAACAGCATGTCTTGTGAATATGCTAAGGCAGGTGAAGAGGTCACTCTCTATGGTAACTACTTTGTAGATGATCCTAACGTACCTCTCACCTTGACTTTGCCTGATGGTCAGAAAATTACCAAGTTCAACAGCATAGCTCAAAGCACCATCACATTCACTATGCCAGAATGTAACACAGAAGGTGCGCTCACAGTAGAAACTATCTATGGTAAATCATCATCTGCCTTCCACTACAACGAGTCTCGTGGCATCTTGTTCGACTTCGATACTCCTTGGGATGGCACCAATGTATTGGGCAACCACGGTTGGCACCCTAGAGACATCCTCTCTGACGACACCTCACTCTCTGGCAACTTCGTTCAGTTGGGTAATGGTACCGCAGTGATGAGTGAAGATGGCGGTTGGGATGACAGCAACTTCTCATTCGAGTATTGGTGCGGTTCTTGGGACACACCACAGAATATGACTTCTGGCGATGGCGTTGCATTGAACCAACTCGTAGACTTCAAGAACTACAAAAACATGTCATTGAAGTTTGAGATGTATATCCCATCTAGCAACCCATGGAGTGCTGGAGCCATGCAGATTGCCTTTGAGGGATATGACAAGGTAACCTTATCAGGCAATCCTATCGATGGTTACACTGGTACAGTAGCTGGAGCTAACGCCAAGATATTCAACGGAGAAGATGGCATGGGTTCATGGGGTCGCGCCATGTACAGACCTTGGACAACCACAGGCTCTTATGACACCGGCAACAAGTGGGTAACTGTAACCATTCCACTGACGAGTTTCACACTCGACAACAAGGGTGCAACTACCGACAAAATTCCTTCGTCAGCAGCCGACTTCGCCAGCCTTACCATGTTTGTAACAGGTGGTGGCGTAAACGGTACAGAGTGTAAGCCTATCATCAAGATAGACAACATCCGTGTGGTTCCTAATAAATAATCCTTAAATAGAAACAGACATGAAAAAGATCAAGAATATATTAGCACTGCTAGTGGTAGCCCTCATGGGGCTATCGCTGACAGCCTGCAGCGAGGATGACCTCGATACCAACCAATATCAAGGTGGAGTTCACCTCAATGTATATGGCCCACAACCTGTGATGCGTGGCGGTCAGCTTCGTTTCTTAGGCAGCAACCTCGACCAGATAGCTCAGGTTCAGATACCAGGCTGCGAACCTATCACCAACTTCGAAATTGTGAAAGCTGGCGTACCTAGCGAAATCAAGGTAGCAGTCCCTAAGGATGGTCCAGAAGTAGGTTATATCACACTCGTCACTAAGACCGATGAAGAGATTAAGACCAAGACTCAAATTACTTACTCTGAGCCTATCGTCTTCGACAAATTCTCTCCAGCTAGCATCATGCCAGGTGAGACTCTCACCATCGAGGGTGATTATCTCAATCTCGTTCACATGATTGAATTCAACGATGGTGTACAGATACCAGAGAAGGACTTCGTTTCTCACTCTCGCTATAAGATTGAAGTAGTTGTTCCAGAAGAGGCACAGACAGGCAAAATCAGTCTCCTTGACTTAGATTTGTCTACTGTTGCCGACCTCTCACAGGCATTCTATAACATCATTGAATCAGAGGAAGCTCTCACTGTTGGTACACCAATCGTCACAAAGTGGGCATCACCACGTGGCGAAGCACAGCTTTCTGGCGACGTAACAGCTAAGATGGGCGAAACCATTACCCTCACAGGCGACCACTTCAGTTTGGTTAGCAGCATCAAGTTCTCTCCTAAGGAAGGTGACTTGCTGGGACAAGAATGCGAGACCAAAGATTTCAACGTAAGCGAAGATGGCAAGACCTTAACCTTTACACTTCCTGAGGAAGCAGCCGATGGCGATGTCAACTTGGTATGCCGCTCGGGGGTAAACATCCCGGTTGGTACATTGGAAACTGTAGCTCCTAGCGAGTGTGTTGCTTCTCCTTCTCCTGTCAAGGCAGGTGCTCAGATGGTTATTTCAGGTAAAGACCTTGACGTGGTAGCAGCCGTAGAAATGCCAAATGTAGAAGGTGAAATCGAATTCATCACCAATCCAGACGGAAGCAAGCTTATCATCAAGAGTGTTCCTGAGACTGCCACAGAGGGCAACCTCGTATTGCGCATGAAGAATGGCAAGGGAACAGAAGTTCCTTTCACACTCGTTAAGCCTGTCGTAACTGGATATGATCATAACACTGTAAGTGCAGGTGGCGTAATCACCTTGCAGGGTACTAACCTCGACTTGGTGAAGAAGATTAAGTTTGGCGAAAGCTCAGACGAGGTTGAGGCAAAAGCTAACGAAGATGGAACTACCATCACCGTTACCGTTCCTATGAATGCCGTTTCTGGCAAGCCTACCCTCATCTTGGCTAATGGCACCACAGTAGAATGCCCTGAGTTGAGCATCGAGGAAGCTGTATTCTGCTACATCACCGAGATGCCAGACTTCTCTGACAAGGAGAATATGCCAGAGGCTGGTAGCACATTCACTGTTCCTGTAAAGAATGGCGACAAGCTCGAAAGCGTAGAGGTTAATGGCAAGAAGGTAAATCACATCTATGCAGAGAAGACTTCTTCTTTGACTATCGGCATTCCTGCTGACGCAAGCTCTAGCTCTGTAGTGAAGTTGATTTCTTCTAATGGTTCTATCGAATATGCCATCTCTGTCATTCCACAGGGTACTGTAACAAGAACATTGTGGACAGGTTCTCTTGACCTTGGAAATTGGGCAGGTAATACACAAGGATTCCTTGCACAAAACTCATTGGACAATCTGCCAGATGGAGCAAGCGTAGTACTGAAAATTCAATACACTCCTACTGGCGATGAAGTTCAGTTGAAGTCACAAGATGGTAACTGGAAGAACATTGATCTTGACAATGGTGAGGAAGCTGAGCATGTATATACATTGGATCCAAAAGCCAAAGAATTCTCTATTCCACTTTCAGCAAGCGTTATCGCTAAGATGAAGGAGAAGTCAACAAACTGGGGTGGCCTCATCATCTTCAACGGCAAGAACGCAATCCTTACAAAGATTTCTGCAGAGATTACAATCCCAATGGAGAAGAACATTTGGACTGGTTCATTTAATGGTGCCGGTTGGGCTGGCAACCAAGACCTTGCTTGGGGCGGTTACGACTGGAGCAGCATAAAGCCTGGCACTATCATACGCTTCTACTACACCAAGAACAATGCAGGAGCATGGGGTTGCATCAGCCTCCGCCATGGAAAAGATTGGGGAGCTCTTCCTGCACCAATCCCTGGTCAATATGACTTGGATGGCGACACAGGCAAGGTAGAAGTAACATTGACCAGTGATGTCCTCAAAGACATCGTTGACAATGGCGGTCTCGTTATCACAGGTGATAATTTCACCTTGACTAAGGTAACTCTTGAGTAATAAAACAAATAAAACAAAGATAACTATGAGAAAGAATCATATATTATCAGCGCTGGCAATGGCAGCAGTGACCTTCGGGGTCACTGCTTGTGCCGACACTGACGCACAATACAGCATCCCTAATGTAGATGCCCCTCAGTTTGTGGAGTCTACTCCTACTACTGGTGCTGACAAGGTAAAGCGTGGCGACATTACTGTCACCGTAAAATACGATAAGCGTATATTCTTCGCTTCTCAAGATAAAGACAAGATTGAGATTAGCGGTGGAACCATCACAAATGCCATTGTATATGGTACAGACAGCTTGCTCACGATGACCGTTAACGCTCCTAACCGTGGTCAGGATGTAAACATCACCATCCCTGCTGGTGTCGTAACCAACGGTCAGGGGAAACCTGCCGAAGCTGTAACCGTCAACTTCAAGACAACAGATCTTGACAAGACTCCAGTCATGGCTACAAGCGCTGCTACCACAGCTCTCTACAACTTCCTTTTGGAGAATGTAGATAACAAGATTATCTCTGGTATGATGGCAAACGTAGCTTGGAACCAAGACTGCGCAGACAAGGTAAATGAATGGACAGGCAAATACCCTGCCATCAATGGTTTCGACTATGTACACATGGCTGCAAGCAAAGCTGGTGTCAACTGGATTAACTACAAGGATATTACTCCTGTTAAAAACTGGACAGACAACAATGGTATTGTTCAGCTCATGTGGCACTGGAATGTACCAAAGAGCGAACCTAAGGCTGGCGGCGTAACAATGCCTAATGACTGGACCGGCAACTTGCAAATGACAAACGATGCAGCCAAGGCAGCTCTCGCTAATGCCAATGTTGGTGACAAGTTAGTTGTAACCATCTCAGATGTAGCAGAGGGAGCACAGGGTTCTATCAAGAATTCCAGCTGGACAGGCTTTACCGATGAGGCAGGCACATCATGGGAATACTTCGAAATCAGCGGCACTCAATATGAGATGACACTTGATGCCACTACCCTAGCAGATATGCAAGCTAATGGATTCATTCTCTCTGGTCATGACTACACCTTGACTGGTGTATATCTCGTACCAGCAGGCAAGGAGTTGGCTGAAGGCACACAAATCTATAAGCCTACAGCATCTTTGGATCCAAATAAAGACTATAGCTTTAACATCAAGACAGATGACAACGATGGTACAACATTTGACGCAGCCAAGGCTCTGACTGAAGGTACATGGGAGAACGAAGTTTGGAAAGACGACATGAAGACCCTCATCGAGTACCTAACACTCTTGAAGGAAGCTAACATTCCTGTACTTTGGCGTCCATTCCACGAGGCTAGCGGCAAGTGGTTCTGGTGGGGCAAGGATGCAGACAGCTTCAAGAAGCTCTGGATAGAGATGTACAATGAATTGAAGACAGCAGGCATAGACAATCTCATCTGGGTTTGGACTAGCTGCGGCAAGGACAACGACTGGTATCCAGGCGATGCTTACGTTGACATTGTAGCTCGTGACCTCTATGGAGATAACGAAGCTAGCTGTGCTACAGAATACTCTGACCTCTCTGGTACATACGGCAACAAAATTGTAACCTTGGGTGAGTGCGGTTACAGCACCTATACCAAGAGCCGTGTTGCCAACATCAGCAAGCAGTGGGAAGCTGGAGCCAAGTGGAGCTGGTTCATGGTATGGTATGACAATGATGGTACAGAGAATCCACATGCCACACAGGAATGGTGGCAGGATGCGATGTCACAGCCTAACATCATTACCCGCGACATGGTACCAAGCATGAAGTAAACTGACAAGAACAAGAAATAAACTATAAAATTATAAACGCAGAGACACGAACAGATATAATAATCATCGTGAATCTGCGTTTATTATTTACAAACCATTCTCATACAAAAAAAAAGACAATCATGAAGTATCTAAAATGTATCATAGCTTGCATGCTCGTATGCTGCCTTGTCTCTTGTGGAAAGAAAAAAGCAGACGATCCTATGGGAGACAATGGGCATACCAAGCGAACTGAAAATCTGCTCAGCAACCTATCAGACATTTCTGCCAAGGGTTATCTCTTCGGTCATCAAGACGCTACGCTGTATGGTGAAGGATGGGCAGACGACAGCGCCCACTCTGATGTGGAGGTAGCAACAGGAGATATGCCAGCCTTGGTGGGATTCGAGATAGGCGGCATCGAGACTGATGATTCACTGAACATCTACTCTACTCCATTCGACAAAATCCGAAAGGAGATTATCAATCAGTACGACCGTGGTGGCGTTATCACCATCAGTTGGCAATGCAAAAATCCGACAAAGGGCTCTAACTTAAACTCCATCATGGAAGACGGAAACAAGCAAGAAGAGTTTCTGGAATGGATAGACAAAGTAGCTCTCTTTATGAAATCGCTCGAAACCCCATACGGAGTAAGAGTACCTGTCATCTTCCGACCATGGGAAATGAATGGCGACACTAAATTCTGGTGGGACAAAGATGTTTGCAGCAAGCAACAATACTTGGCCTTATGGCAGATGGTAAAAGAAAGATTTGAAGACAACGATGTGGTGAATGTACTCTTTGCCTATTCTCCACAGGCTACGGATGATGCCTCAGAAAAGGCATATCTAGACCGTTATCCAGGAGATGACAACATTGACATCATGGGTATCAATGCCTATTGCCACGCCGAGGAAGGCGACAGCACTGCACTTAGTACATTTGCAGAGGAACTGAGCATGAATCTGAAAATGCTAACTGAGCTGGGCAAAAAACATAACAAGCCAACAGCCATCACAGAGACAGGATACAGGAGTATACCATGTGACAACTGGTGGACCCACACCCTATCCCAGGCTATAGGCAACTACCCCATCAGCTATGTCATGATATGGAGAAATGCTCACGAAGTGACTAATCACTATTACGTTCCATTCCCAGGTCAGCGCTCCATCGAAGACTTCGTGGCATATTATAATGAAAAGCGAACGCTCTTCCTTCATGACATCAATGGACTGTATCTAGAGAAAAAAGTAGATAATTCTAAACAAAACAATAAATAAACAATGAGAAAAATCGCATTCACATTATGCCTGCTGCTAGGCAGCCTTACGATACATGCCGACAACGGAAAGTCACTCTTTGTGACATTCTTGGACGGCAGCAAGATTGAGTTTGCGTTAGCAGACTTACCAGAAGTTTCTTTTGGTGAAGACAAGATGAAAGTACAGACCTCTAAGACCACTGCCACTTATGAGCTTGGAACCGTCAAGACTTTCACTTATGCCACCACTACCGGTATTTCACAAGTAATCAACGATAAGCCATTCAGCATGGAAGGCAATGCCTTGATCGTAGATGGCACAGCCAACAAAATCAGCTGCTATACAGCAAATGGCGAGCTTATCACCTTACAGCTGAGCACTGCAGATGGCAAAACTATCATCAGTTTGGACACTCTCAAACATGGAGTACACCTTATAAAAATAAATAATAAAACTATCAAAATCGCTAGACAATGAAAAAACTAATACTCTCACTGTTCACCCTGACCCTCTCGCTAACAGCTCTGGGACAACAAGCGGGTGATAATTTCGTTATCAAGACATCAGAAGCTGGCAAAACTACAGAATGGAGCCTTGCTGGAGACAGTAAGAATGGAGACATATCTACCATCAAGCACAAAGGTAACCAACTCATTCTTTACGCCAAAGGCTACGAAGGCATAGAATGGGCAACATACGATATCGACAAGATAGAAAGTATTACCTTCAATGTATTCCATAAAGGAAGCTATGTTGAGGAAAGCGCAGCGCAAGCTGTGAAGAACATGGGCATCGGTACCAACTTCGGTAACTGCACGGATGTGGTTGCCATGTGGATGAACATGAACAGCAACTCTGTTACTGATTTCGAGAAAGCTTGGGGACAGGAGCCGACGACCAAACCGATGGTAGATTTCTTAAAGCAGAACGGCTTTAACTCCGTCCGCATACCTGTAACCTGGTTCCAGCACATGAAGGCTGACGGAACGGTAGACGAGGCTTGGATGAACAGAATACAGGAAATCGTAGATTATGTCATCGATAATGGTATGTACTGCATCCTCAATGTTCATCACGACACAGGTGCAGACAGTGACGATATCAAGCACTGGATCAAGGCTGATGAAGCCAACTACAAGGAGAACAAGGAGAAGTTTGAGTATCTCTGGAAACAGATAGCAACCCGTTTCAAGAACTACGACCAGCATTTGCTTTTCGAAGGATACAACGAGATGCTTGATGCCAATAACACCTGGAATGCGCCCAAGAACGCAAGCAGCTATAAGGGCTTGAACGGTTATGCCCAGAGTTTCGTGAATGCAGTACGTGCTACCGGTGGCAACAACGAGACCCGCAACCTCATCGTCAGCACCTATGCTGCAGCCTGCGGTGATGATGTATTGAGCAACCTCACCATCCCTACCGACAAGGTGGATGGACATATCGCCGTAGAAGTTCACACCTATGCTCCATGGGATTGGTTTGCCCAGAAAGGCAAGTGGGATGCTTCCTGCAGCAAGGAAATCAAGAATATGTTCACCCGTCTGAACAGCAAGTTCATCAGCAAGGGCATTCCTTGCATCATCGGTGAATATGGTACTCACGGAACCAAGAGCGTCAGCAAGAACAGTTCTGCCAGCGAGATTCAGGCTGCTGCCGACCAGGCAGCCGACATCGTGAAGCAGGCAAAGGCTTACGGTGTAGCCACCTTCTACTGGATGAGCATCTTCAGCGAAAAAGACAGAACTGTTCCTCAGTGGACACTCCCTACAGTAGTGGAAGCAATGAAAAAGGCTTATAATGAATAACGGATTATATCTAGAACACTAATCAATGTTCGAAACGGATAAAATCAAAAAGAGAGGGCATTCACATACCCTCTCTTTTCTTTTCAACAAACTAAAAATATAACTCTATACTATTTCTGAACGTACTTTTTACCGTTCTTGATTACTACACCCTTATAAGATGCACCCACCTGCTGACCTGCAAGGTTGTAAACCGGAGCATTCTTAGCAGCTGGAGCTACAAGCGCATTATTTATTCCTGTAGAAGGATTCTTAACCGGCTGTATCAAATTAACAGCAGTAACAATATTATAATGACCGTTTACAAACAAACCTTTCACCTTCAATTTCTCAATATCCCCAGCATTCAAGACAATCTTATAAGAGGTACTGCCACTTGCAACACTTGCACAATCATACTCATTTAATTCATCCTTATTAGAAGACAAAGCCTCTTTGGTATCAGCAAAGATAGTCTTAAACTGCCACCATTTTTCTGTCGTCTCAGTATCAGTAGTAAGTAAGTGATCTAAATTATTTATATATATCAGTACTA
>ULTO01010496.1_pt1 | contig 13285 bp, 12 predicted proteins | sample 1957601 | NCBI WGS metagenome assembly ULTO01 (sample SAMEA4835734, study PRJEB28245) | human gut metagenome | biome: gut microbiome; material: fecal sample | place: Denmark | collected 2008 | reverse complement strand
GCGGGGATCACGGAGGGAAATTCCTTAAGCCCTCATTATTACTGCGCAAAATGCCATTATTATGATTTTGATTCGCCGGAAGTAAAGGCTTATTCCGGTAAGGCAGGCTGCGATATGCCGGATAAGGTCTGCCCGAATTGCGGGGAGATGTTAAAAAAGGATGGCTTTGATATTCCCTTCGAAACCTTTTTGGGCTTTAAGGGAGACAAAGAGCCGGATATCGACTTAAATTTCTCGGGAGAATACCAGAGTAAGGCCCACAAATATACGGAAGTTATTTTCGGGGCGGGACAGACTTACCGTGCGGGGACCATCGGCACTCTGGCGGATAAGACCGCTTTCGGCTATGTGAAGAACTATTTTGAGGAGCGGGGCATACCCAAGCGTACCTGCGAGATCAACAGGATCGTAAACGGATGTACAGGCATCAGGCGTTCTACGGGACAGCACCCCGGCGGTATCGTCGTTCTTCCCGTAGGGGAGGAGATCAATTCCTTTACGCCCATACAGCATCCTGCCAATGATATGACCACGGATATTGTTACCACTCATTTTGATTACCACAAAATAGACCACAACCTGTTAAAGCTCGATATACTCGGACACGATGATCCTACCATGATCCGTATGCTTCAGGACCTGACGGGAGTGGACCCGGTTACCATTCCTTTGGATGATAAGGATGTTATGTCCTTATTCAGAAGCACTGAGGCTTTGGGGATCACGCCGGAGCAGATCGGGGGATGTCCCCTCGGCTCCATGGGCATTCCTGAATTCGGTACGGAATTTGTCATCCAGATGCTTTTAGATACAAAGCCCCAGTCCTTTACGGATCTTGTGCGTATTTCCGGACTTTCCCACGGGACCGATGTGTGGCTGGGAAATGCCCAGACACTGATCGAAGAAGGAAAAGCGACGATCTCTACGGCGATCTGTACCCGTGACGATATTATGATCTATCTCATTGACAAGGGGCTGGAAGAGGGGCTTTCCTTTAAGATCATGGAAAGCGTCCGGAAGGGAAAAGGACTTACTCCCGAGATGGAGGAGGCCATGGTGGCAAAGGATGTGCCTGACTGGTATATATGGTCCTGCAAGAAGATCAAGTATATGTTCCCCAAGGCACATGCGGCGGCTTATGTCATGATGGCATGGAGGGTGGCGTATTTTAAGGTCAATTATCCCCTTGCCTATTATGCGGCTTATTTCAGCATCCGCGCTTCGGGCTTCTCCTATGAACTGATGTGCCAGGGAAAGGCAAAGCTTGATGCGGTCATTGCAGATTTTAAGGCAAGAAAAGATGTTCTCAGCAAAAAGGAGCAGGACAGCCTTAAGGATATTAAGATCGTGGAGGAAATGTACGCAAGAGGGTATGAATTCATGCCCATCGATCTGTACCGTGCCCACTCCAGGCTGTTCCAGATCATCGACGGCAAGATCATGCCGTCCTTTAACAGCATTGACGGCATGGGAGACAAAGCTGCGGAGTCCCTGATGGAGGCGGCGAAAAACGGTCCCTTCCTGTCCAAGGATGATTTGAGGGAACGTGCCAAGGTTTCCAAGACCATTGTGGATCTTATGGGAGAGATGAAGCTGCTCGGGGATATACCCGAGTCCAACCAGATCAGCCTGTTTGACTTTGTAAGCTGAAAATTTGAAAAAAATTCAAAAAAGTCCTTGCATTATTTCTTATTATTTAGTAAGATAAGCAAGGACGTTTTGAAGAAGTCCTTTAAGGCTTGTTGGTCAAGAGGTTAAGACGCCGCCCTCTCACGGCGGAATCAGGGGTTCGATTCCCCTACAAGCTGCGCAAAGGCAATGAGAATTGCAATAGAGAATGAAAAAGAAAATCTGTCTCTGTATGACGGAGTTTGTCCGTAATATGCAGAAACAGATTTTCTTTTTTGTTATAAGGAGAAGTCTGTTCCGAAAGGGTCTTCGCCCCAGGCTGTAAATGCAATCCTCATCAGATTAACAAGCGCATTCTTTGATTTACACACTTTAGATTTACACATTTCTTACATTTCACAAAACGAAATTTACAAATTCCTCCAACAACTTACAAAACTCTTACTTCATTTTGGTAGTTGGCGAATTTATCCTTTGTTATATTGAATGTGTTCAAAGAACAAAGAAAAAATTTATCAAGAGAAGTGAGGAAGAGGTATGAAAATTAAGAGTACAAAAATTTTTGCTCTGATCGGAGCAGCAACATTGTTGATGGGTGCCATGACGGGATGCAGTTCTGCTGCGGAGACGGAAGCTCCTTTGACAGAGGCCCAGGCGCCTGCGGCGGATGAGAATGCAGATGCGGCAGCAGAAGCAGAAGGGGCAGCAGAAGAGGCAGAAGCGCCGGCAGAGGATACAGGCGCTGATTTAAACGGCACGATTACCATGGCGGGAAGCACTTCCATGGAAAAACTGGCAAATGCCGCAGGGGAAGCTTTTATGGCAAAATATCCGGGCGTGACAGTCAGTGCGGAGTTTACGGGATCATCCGCAGGTATTGAGTCCTTAAACGCAGGCAGCGTTGACATTGGCAACTCGTCCAGAGCGTTGACCGATGACGAGAAAGGGGCGGGCGCAGTAGAAAATATTGTAGCGATCGACGGTATTGCGGTAGCGGTCAATCCTTCCACAACAGTGGAAAGCTTAACTACAGATGACCTTGCGGCGATCTATAAGGGAGAGATCAAAAACTGGAGCGAAGTCGGCGGCGAAGACGCGGCGATCGTTGTAGTAGGCCGTGAAGCGGGTTCCGGCACAAGAGGCGCTTTTGAAGAATTGCTGGACATCGAAGATCAGTGCGCATACGCAAACGAGCTTGACTCCACCGGCGCCGTTATGGCAAAGGTAGCGTCCACACCGGGTTCTATCGGATATGTGTCCCTGGATGTACTGGACGATACGGTAAAAGCTTTGAATTTAAACGACGTGGAGCCTACCGAAGAAAACATCAAAGCAGGTACATATGTACTCAGCAGACCGTTTGTTATGGCCACTGCAGGAGAGATTTCCGAACAGAATGAAGTCGTTCAGGCGCTGTTTGCATACTTACAGTCCCCTGAAGGACAGGAGTTGATCAAATCTGTCGGTCTGATCACGGTTGAATAATCAAACATAAAAACATTTGCGGGGCTGCCGTATCAGCTGGATTTGATGTTGATCAAATCCGACTTATGCGACAGCCCTCTGAGTGAAAGAATCTCTCGGGAATTAAGGGACAGGGAAAAGATATGGACGATAAAAAACAATATTCCATTATGAAAAACATAAAAACCAAATCGACTGTGGAACAGGCGGCGGAGTTTATTTTTACGGCGTGTGGTCTGATTGCGGTAATTGCCGTTATTTCCATTACCGTTTATATGGTTATCAACGGTACGCCGGCACTGTTCGAGGTCGGAATCAAGGACATTTTATTCAGCAGCGTATGGGAACCGGCGAACAAAACAAATCCGCAGTTCGGTATTTTATATATTATTCTGACATCTATCGTAGGTACTGCGCTTGCTATTTTGATCGGCGTGCCCATCGGTCTGTTTTCGGCGGTGTTTATCGCGGAGGCAGCGCCTAAAAGGCTTGCCCGGATCGTAAAACCGGCAATCGAGCTGTTGGCGGGGATCCCCTCCGTTATCTATGGCTTACTGGGTTTGATGATTTTGAATCCCATCATGTATAAGCTGGAGCTGTTTCTGTTTCAAGATTCGGATACCCATACCTTTACGGGCGGAGCAAACCTGATTTCGGCAGTTTTGGTATTGGCGGTCATGATCCTTCCTACAGTCATCAATATCAGCGAATCATCCCTGAAAGCCGTTCCGGCACAATTAAAGTCCTCATCCCTTGCTTTGGGGGCTTCCCATATACAGACTATTTTCAAAGTAATGATCCCGGCGGCAAGATCGGGCATTATCTCGGCAATTGTGCTGGGCGTCGGACGTGCGATCGGAGAGGCCATGGCGATCACTCTGGTCTCCGGAAGTTCTGTCAATCTGCCGCTGCCGTTTAATTCCGTCAGATTCCTGACGACGGCGATCGTCAGCGAGATGGGATATGCGTCGGGCTTACATAGACAGGCGCTGTTTACCATAGGTCTCGTATTATTCGTATTCATTATGACGATCAATATTGTTCTGAGCAAAATATTGAAAAAAGGAGCGAAAGAGGATGCATAGCATATATAACAGGAAAAAGAAACCTTATGATGTGATCCTTTCGGCATTGATCTGTCTGTCGGCGGCCTTTGCGGTAATTCTGTTGATCGGGATCCTTCTTTATGTGTTCTTTAAAGGGATCGGCGTTATCGGCTGGAAGTTCTTGACGACACAGCCAAGCGCCATTGCAGGCACCTTCGGGATCGCGGGAAATATCGTCAATACGCTGTATGTGGTCATCATTACCATACTGATCGCCACGCCCGTCGGGATCGGTTCGGCGATTTATCTGAACGAATACGCCAAACCAGGCAGGCTGGTATCCCTGATCGAGTTTACGACGGAAACCCTGTCCGGCATTCCTTCCATTATTTTCGGATTGTTCGGCATGATCTTCTTCGGAAGGATCTGCCGCCTGAGTTATTCGATCCTGACGGGCGGGCTGACCATGACTTTGATGGTGCTTCCCTTAATTACGAGGAATACTGAAGAGGCGTTAAAAAGCGTACCGGAAAGCTATCGGACCGGCGCTCTTGGCATGGGTACCACCAAGTGGCATATGATTCGCACGATCTTACTGCCGTCCGCCATGCCGGGCATCATTACCGGTATCATCCTTGCCATCGGGCGTATTGTGGGCGAGTCCGCCGCGCTGATGTTTACGGCGGGAAGCGGTTACCTGCTTCCGAAGACGGCTGCCGGCTTTTTGCAGAAAATTTTGCAGCCCGGAGGGACCATGACCGTACAGCTTTATCTTTGTATGTCCAAGGCACAGTATGATGAAGCTTTCGGGATCGCGTCGGTATTGCTGGTAATCGTCTTTGTTATCAACCTGATTACCAAATATCTTTCTAAGAGATTTGACGTAAACAGCATCAGCTGACAGAAAGGAAAAGAAAAATATGAGCGGTATCAAAATCAATGTAAAAGATCTGGATCTGTATTATGGAGAAAATCATGCGCTGAAAGATGTGAACATGCAGATCAGGCAAAATGCCATCACGGCGTTTATCGGGCCGTCCGGCTGCGGCAAATCCACGTTCTTAAAGACTCTGAACCGTATGAACGACCTGGTGGACTGCTGTAAGATTACCGGACTTGTAGAGGTTGACGGAGAAAATATTTACGATCAGAAGGTGGATACGACCCTTCTTCGCAAAAAGGTGGGCATGGTATTCCAGCAGCCCAATCCCTTCCCTATGAGCATCTATGATAACATCGCTTACGGGCCACGCATTCACGGCATCAGAGATAAGGCAAGACTGGATCAGATCGTGGAGGAGAGCTTAAAGGGAGCGGCTATTTATGACGAGGTAAAGGACCGTATGAAAAAATCGGCCCTCGGCCTTTCGGGCGGACAACAGCAACGGCTTTGTATCGCAAGGGCGCTTGCGGTGGAACCGGATATCCTGCTGATGGATGAGCCTACCTCCGCTCTGGACCCTATTTCCACTTTGAAGGTTGAAGAGCTGATGCAGGAGCTGAAGAAAAAGTATACGGTCGTGACCGTAACCCACAATATGCAGCAGGCGGCCCGCGTTTCCGATTATACGGCTTTTTTCCTGGTAGGAGAGGTCGTGGAGTTCGATACGACGGATAATATTTTTACAAGGCCGGGAGATAAGAGAACGGAAGACTACATTACGGGACGATTCGGATAAAAGAATAGAGAAGCAACAAAAAGAAATAAAAAAAAGCAGGAGAAAGAAAACAGAAAAGAGGGAATCAGATGTCACCAAGAACAAATTTTGAAAATGAACTGGCGCTGCTGCATGAAAATCTGGAAGAAATGGGAATGCTGATAGAAAAAAATCTGGATCAGCTATTTGAGGCTTATCAAAGGAAAGATAAGGAAACGTTGGAAACCCTGCGGGGAAACGACAGGATCGTCAACGATATGGAGCGGCATATCGAATCCAAATGCCTGACGCTGATCACGAAACAGCAGCCAGTTGCCGGAGATCTGAGATTTATTTCCGCAGCCTTAAAGGTCGTGACTGATATCGAGCGCGCCGGAAATCAGATCGCCGATGTGGCGGAGCTGTTTTTGCGGCTGGAGACGGAGGATCTTGAGCAATATTCCGTCCATTTCGGGGAGATGATCAGAGAGACCCGTTCCATGATCAACGATTCGGTAGACGCTTTTATCGGTAAGAATATAGAGGCCTCAAAGAGGGTCATCGATAATGACGATGTGGTGGACGATCTGTTCAATCGGATCAAGGAAGACGTGATCAAAGATGTAAAGGAAAACAGGATCAGCGCAGACGAATGCGCGGACACGCTGATGATCGCCAAGCATTTGGAAAAAATCGCGGATTATGCGGTCAATATCGGGGAATGGGGGATTTTCCAGGAAACAGGAAATATCGAAGATATCCGTATTCTGTAGGGAATAAAGCGTGGACCGGCTGCACAAAATAAATTTTACATAGATTTTACACAATACCTCTCGTACATTTTACATAGCCCATATAGAATTGACATGTAAATTTGTAAAATACAGGTAAAAAAGAGGTAGGTTATGGATTTTTTCAGTGTATTATCAATGTTAGGCGGACTTGCGCTGTTTTTATTCGGAATGAACATGCTGGGCGATGGTTTATCCAAGCTGTCCGGCGGGCGTCTTGAAAAAATTTTGGAAAGGCTGACTTCCCATCCGTTGAAGGCGGTTTTGCTGGGAGCGGGCGTGACGGCGGTAATCCAGTCGTCCTCTGCAACGACGGTCATGGTAGTCGGCTTTGTCAATTCCGGTATTATGAAGCTGGAGCAGGCGGTAGGGATCATTATGGGGGCCAATATCGGTACTACCGTAACCTCCTGGATCTTGAGCCTGACCGGGATTGAGAGTGACAATTTTTTTGTACAGCTGTTTAAACCGACTTCATTTTCTCCGGCTCTTGCCCTGATCGGCATAGTTTTTATCATGTTTTCCAAAAAGGAACATCGAAAGGACCTGGGTACGATCTTTATCGGATTCGCGATTTTAATGTACGGAATGGACGCCATGAGCGCGGCGGTAAAGCCTTTGGCAAAGGTCCCGGAATTTACCAATATCCTGCTGATCTTTAAAAGCCCTATTCTGGGTATGATCGTGGGCGCGCTGCTGACGGCGGTAATCCAAAGCTCTTCGGCATCGGTGGGTATCCTGCAGGCGCTTGCCGCAACGGGATCTTTGCAGTTCTCCATGATCGTGCCTATTATCATGGGACAGAATATCGGCACCTGCATTACGGCGCTGCTTTCTTCCATCGGTGCAAGCAAAAATGCCAAAAGGACGGCTTTGGTACATCTGTATTTTAATGTGATCGGTACGGCGGTTTTCATGATTTTGTTCTACGGCATCCACGGGGTAATATCCTTCCCCTTTATGGATAAGCCGGCGAATGCTTTTGATATTGCGTTGGTACACAGCCTTTTTAATATATTTGCCACCGTTATCCTGCTCCCGTTTTCAAAGGGGCTTGTTAAGCTTGCAAATCTGACCATCCGCGATAAGGCGGCGGAAGAGAAATATTCCAGGGCGGATATGATCTTAAAGGCGTTGGACGAACGTTTCCTGGACACGCCTTCCCTGGCTGTGGATCATTGTCAGGAAGTCTGCTGTGAAATGGCGCATACGACGAAAAGCGCCTTGTTTTTAGCCATGGAACAGTTTAAGGATTATTCGGAAGAGAAAAATGATAAGATCCATGAGCTGGAAAGTGAAGTGGACCGTTATGAGGATGCTCTCGGAACTTATCTGGTAAAGCTGGGATCTAAAAACGTTTCCGAAAAGGACAGTCATGTGATCTCCGTTCTGCTGCACAGCATCGGAGATTTTGAGCGGATCAGCGATCATGCGGTCAGCATCAGCGAATCGGCCAAGGAAGCAAGCGGCAAGGATAAGGCTTTTTCCAAGAAAGCGAAAGAGGAGCTGAAGATCCTGATGGATGCGGTAAAGGAGATCGTAACCACTGCAGTGGTGGCGTTTGATACAAAGGATTTAAAGCTCGCCTCCAATGTGGAGCCCTTAGAGGATGTGATCGATAAGATCAATGCGGAAATGAAGGACCGTCATATCAAACGGCTGAGAAAGGGGAAATGTACCATCGAAATGGGATTCGTGCTTTCCGACATAACGACCAGTCTGGAAAGGATCGCCGATCACTGCAGTAATCTTGCGGTCTGCCTGCTGCAGGTCAATGAAGAAAGCTTTGAGACCCACGAGTATCTGGAAAATCTGAAAGAGTCCCATGATGCGGATTATGAAACCCATCTGAAGAGCTATGGGAAAAAATATGCGCTGCCGTAAGGAAAGCGTTTCCTTTTTAAAAAGCGGTATGCTAAAATAAGAACTGGAAAAGGAGAAATTACATATGGCGCTTATTTATATCGTGGAGGACGATAACAATATCAGCGAGATCGAAAGCTTCGCCCTGAAAAACAGCGGCTTTCATGTTGAAGAATTTCCAGATGCAAAGGCCTTTTTTGAAAGATTGAGCGTAAAGCTGCCGAATCTGGTGCTGCTTGACGTAATGCTTCCGGACGAGGACGGCTTAAGTGTTGTGGCGAAGCTGCGCAAAAGGAGCGACACCAGGAAACTGCCGGTCATTATGGTAACGGCGAAGACGACGGAGATCGACAAGGTCAAGGGGCTGGATCTGGGCGCCGACGATTACCTTGCCAAACCCTTCGGGGTCATGGAACTGATTTCCAGGGTAAAAGCGCTGCTGCGCAGGAGCGACGGCATGTCGGAGGAAAAGATCCTTTCCGTGGGCGAGATCAGTCTCGATGTGGAACGGCATATGGTCAAGGTGGCGGGAGAAAGCTGCGAGCTGACCTATAAGGAATACGAATTGTTGAAGCTGCTTTTAGCTAACGCCGGCATCGTGACGAGCAGGGAAGTGATCCTGGACCGGGTCTGGGGAACGGATTTTGAAGGAGAATCCCGTACGCTGGATATGCATATCAAGACGCTGCGCCAGAAGTTAAAGGAATCCGGACAGAGGATCAAAACGGTCAGAAACGTAGGCTATATTCTGGATTAAGGACGGGAAACCGGATGAAGAAAAAAATCAGCATACAGATGATGGCGATTACCACGCTGGCAATACTTTCTACTGTCATCCTGGTCATTTTCGCCTTTTACGAACTGTTTGAAAAGCAAATATTGGACGATTTAAAGATTTATGCCCATATGCTGCAGGCGGACGGTATGGTAGAGGAAGAAAAACTGGAGAAGTACCGCGCCGGAGAAGATAATCTGAGAGTGACCCTCATAAACGGGGAGGGTAAGGTTATCTATGATTCGGAATTTGGCAGCGATTCGCTGGGCAGTCACAGGGACAGACCCGAATTTGTGGAAGCGGTAAAAAACGGAGAAGCCAGCGTGATCAGAAATTCCGACACCTTACAAAAAAGCTCTTTCTATTATGCGGTAAGGCTTTATGACGGGAACGTGCTGCGCCTTGCAAGGGAAGCGGACAGCGTGCTAAGCGTCCTTTTGTCCATTGCGCCGATTATTCTTGGGATCGTGGTTTGTCTCTGGCTTTTGTGCGCCGTTTTGTCAAAGCTTTTGACAGACAGCCTGATGAAGCCCATAGAGCAGATGGCAAATGAACTGGACCATCTGGAAAACATAGAATCCTATGAAGAACTGGTTCCCTTTATCCGGCTGATCAAAAAGCAGCATGAGGACATCGTTAAAAGCGTGACCATGCGCCAGGATTTTACGGCAAACGTATCCCATGAGCTGAAGACGCCCCTGACGGCGATCTCCGGCTATTCGGAGCTGATCGAAAACGGAATGGCGGCGGAAGGGGACGTACAACGGTTTGCATCAAAGATCCACCACAGCGCCAACAGGCTTTTGACCCTGATCAACGATACGATCCGCCTGTCGGAGCTGGACATGGCGGAAACGGCGGGGCACGTAGAAGAGGTCAATTTGTATGGCATTGCGGATACCTGTGTCAGTATGCTCAAGGTCAGCGCCGAGAATCATGACGTTACCCTCTCCGTCAACGGAAAGCCGGTTACGGTCATGGCGGATAAGCAGATGATAGAGGAACTGGTATACAATCTCTGCGACAATGCCATCCGCTACAATAACCCCGGCGGTCATGTGCTGGTAACGACAGGGGAGAGTGGAAAGGAAAAGTATCTGAAGGTTAAGGATACGGGGATCGGAATAGCCAAGGAGCACCAGGAGCGGATCTTCGAGCGGTTTTACCGTGTGGACAAGAGCCGTTCCAAGTCCACGGGAGGAACCGGGCTGGGGCTTGCCATTGTCAAGCACATTGTGGTAAAGTGCAACGCAAGGGTCGAGCTTGACAGCCAGCCGGGAAAAGGGACGGAAATAACGGTGTTTTTTTCCTGAAAGTGTTGACAACAGGAAAAAATTGGTGTACCATACAACAAGAATAAGAAATTATGAAAGAGTGGACTTGCGGTCCACTCTTATTTTGTGAGGTAAAGCCATGTCGAAACGTGACACTTATGAGAGCCGGACGGAAGAGCTTCTGCTGCCCATCATGGAAAAGAATCAATTTGAACTGGTGGATGTGGAATACGTAAAGGAAGGCGGCAACTGGTATCTGCGGGCCTATATTGACAAAGCCGGCGGGATCAACATTGACGACTGCGAGCTGGTGAGCAGAGCCTTATCGGATCTGCTGGATAAGGAGGACTTCATTGAGGATTCCTACATTTTGGAAGTCAGCAGCCCCGGACTTTTACGCCCCTTAAAAAAGGATAAGGATTTTGTGCGCAATATGGGAAAGGAAGTTGAGGTTCGGTGTTTTAAGATGATCGAAGGGTCAAAGGAATTTGTGGGTACCCTTACCGCATTTGACAAAGAATGCGTGACAATTGAAACAGGAGAAAAAGAAATGGTTTTTGCAAGGAAGGAAATCGCGTTGATCCGTCCTGCAATTGATTTTGATTAGGAGGAAAGGAAAAGAAATGAACAAAGAATTAATGGAAGCCCTGGACATTTTGGAGAAGGAGAAGGAGATCAGCAAGGATACGCTGTTTGACGCCATTGAAAACTCCCTGATCACTGCATGTAAGAATCATTTCGGCAAGTCCGATAATGTGACGGTGGAGATCGACAGGGAAACCTGCGATTTCATGGTATGGGCCAACAAGGAAGTGGTGGAAACACAAGACGATGTGGAGGATGAGGTGCTCCAGATCCCTTTAAATGAGGCATTGGAATATGATAAGGATGCCGCCGTGGGAGGAACGGTCAAGATCGAGATTCACAGCAAGGAGTTCGGACGTATCGCCACACAGAACGCCAAAAACGTTATCCTGCAGAAGATCCGTGAGGAAGAAAGAAGCGTTATATACAACCAGTATTATGAAAAGGAAAAGGATGTGGTCACCGGTATCGTACAGCGCTATATCGGCAGGAACATCAGCATCAATCTGGGAAAATGCGACGGCATTTTGAATGAAAGCGAAATGGTAAAGGGCGAGGTGTTCAAGCCTACGGAGCGTATTAAGGTATACATTTTAGAGGTAAAGAACACGACAAAGGGTCCGCGCATCCTGGTAAGCCGTACCCATCCGGAGTTAGTTAAGAGGCTCTTTGAATCAGAGGTGGCGGAGATCGCCGACGGAACAGTGGAGATCAAGAGCATTGCAAGGGAAGCGGGAAGCAGGACGAAGATGGCTGTTTATTCCGAAAATCCCAATGTTGATCCTGTGGGAGCCTGCGTGGGTATGAACGGCGCAAGGGTTAATTCCATTGTGGAGGAGCTTCGCGGGGAGAAGATCGACATTATCAACTGGGATGAGAATCCGGGCAATCTGATCCAGAATGCCTTATCCCCCGCCAAGATCGTTGCAGTATTTGCGGATCCGGACGAAAAGACGGCTAAGGTCGTTGTTCCGGATTACCAGTTGTCCTTAGCTATCGGCAAGGAAGGACAGAATGCAAGGCTTGCGGCAAGGCTTACGGGATATAAGATCGATATTAAGAGCGAGACCCAGGCGAAGGATGCTCCCGGTTTCAGATATGAAGACTATATGGATGAATATGATGAAGACGATGAACTTGAAGACGGAGAGTACGGCGAAGAGGGCTTCGAAAACGAAGAATATGATGAAGAGTATAGCGGAGAGTTTGACGAGGTAGCAAAAGACTATGAGGAAGAAAGCGATTCCGTCAAAGAAGATTCCGATACTTTGGAAGAAGAATAGGGGTATTTCATGGCAAAAAAAATTCCAATGAGGCAGTGTGTGGGATGCCAGGGCATGCATAATAAAAAAGAAATGCTGCGCATCTTAAAAACGCCGGAAGAGAAAATCATTCTGGATATTACCGGAAAAAAGAACGGCCGGGGAGCATATATTTGCAGGAATAAAGAGTGCTTTGAAAAGGCAAGGGCTTCTAAAGGCTTAGAGCGCTCTTTTAAAAGGGCGGTAGCCCCTGAAATATATGATGGTCTGTTAAAGGAGTTTGAGCATTTGGATGAATAAACCTGATAAAGTGATGTCCTTGCTTTCGATTGCCGCAAAGGGAAGAAACGTGGTAAGCGGCGGCTTTACCGTGGAAAAGGCGGTAAAGGCGGGGAAAGCGTTTTTGGTGATCGTGGCGGCGGACGCATCGGATAATACAAAAAAGACGTTTCAGAATATGTGTGAATTCTATGAGGTTCCCATTGTCTGGTATGGTACAAAGGATACCTTAGGGCATGCAATAGGCAGACAGATGAGGGCGAACATAGCAGTTACGGACCAGGGTCTGGCAAAAAGCATTGTGAATCTGTTAGAAACCGGCAAATGAATTCGGAGGTAGAATATGGCGAAAATGAAAGTATATGAACTGGCAAAAGAACTGGATAAACAGAGCAAAGAGATTTTAACATTTCTCGGAGACAAAGGCGTGGAAGTAAAAAGCCATATGAGCACCATTGAGGATGATGCGGTAAAAATGGTAAAAGAAGCTTTTGGGACCAGGAATACGCCGGAACCGGAGAAAAAAGAAGCTTCCGGACCGGAAAAGGCAAAAGCGGAAATGAAGGGGACAGACATGAAGGATGACAAGAAGCAGGAGAGACCCCAGAGCGAAGGGACTAAGAGCGAGGCGCCCCGAAAGAAGAAAAATATTATTTTTGTCAGCAATCCCCATAACAGCA
>ULTO01013811.1_pt1 | contig 13290 bp, 10 predicted proteins | sample 1957601 | NCBI WGS metagenome assembly ULTO01 (sample SAMEA4835734, study PRJEB28245) | human gut metagenome | biome: gut microbiome; material: fecal sample | place: Denmark | collected 2008 | reverse complement strand
CCCATTCTCCAGTCCTTCCGCTATTTTTTCAAAGGCCTCTTTCCGAATCAGTTCTTCCTTATCAAAAGAACGCAGAACCCCCAGAAAACCGCTGATGATAAAGGTAGTAAGTATATGATGCTTAAAGAGATGCTCTTCATCCGGCTTCGGAAGAGAAGAAGCTAATTTATCCAGGATCGCCTCGATGGCATAGGCGCCGATGTCCTCAATAATGTGCTTTAAAGAAGTATCCTTTAAAGAGGAAAGGGTCATTTTGTCGTCCAGGGGCAGATTTAATATCCGAAGCCAGATTTCAGGGGCTTTGGGAATCAGTTCTTCCATTTTATATTCCAGAATGATATGGCATACTTTTTCAGAAAGCTCTTCCCTGAAACGGGCTTCCAGGTCATAGATGTCCTGATAGTGCAGATAGAAAGTACTTTTGTTGATATCCGCCCGTTCGCAGAGTTCTTTTATAGTAATCCTGTTGAGGTCTTTTTCAAAGATCAATTTAAGAAATGCGGATTGAATAGCCGCCCTTGTACGTCTGATGCGTCTGTCATTTTTTATTTTTGCCTCCATGGATGCCTCCTTGGTTTTCAAATTTAATCCTATAATAGACGAATTTCTGCAAAAAGTCTAGTAAACATTACAATAGCGTATAATCGTTGATTGAAACAAGCTTCGGGGCATTGTAACATGGAAATAGACCAGCGTCTATTAACAGAAAGGATCTTTTATTATTAGCGGAAAAAACTTTTTAGAATAAAACATATGTACTATTAAAAGAAGTAAATACAGTGGAGGGTATGATGAACAGCGCAGAGTTTTTTAAAGGGGAAGCTTTTGATGCCTATACTTATTTCGGGGCACATCCCGAAGGGAAGGGAGTTACATTCCGGGTATATGCGCCTAATGCGCAGGACGTGAAACTGGAGGGGGATTTTTCAAACTGGCAGGAATATAATATGTATCCCTGTGAAGTTCCCGGCGTTTTTAAGGCCTATATTGAAGGGGCAGAGCCGGGAATGTATTACAAATATGTGGTTTATACAAAGGCAGGAGACAGGGTGGAGCATTCCGACCCTTATGGCTTTGCCATGGAGCTTAGGCCTAAATGGGCTTCCGTGATCGTGGATCTGAATGCCTATGAATTTGAAGATGAAGCGTGGATGAGTGAGAAGCGGGACAGAAATTATAACCGTCCCATGAATATTTACGAGTTTTATCCCGGCAGCTTCAGACAGAAGAAGCGGAAAGAGGGAGAGGATGTATCCCTGTCCTATTTGAAATATGATGAGATGGCGGAAGAACTGATCGCCTATCTGAAGGAAAATAATTTCCAATATCTGGAGTTTATGCCTCTTAGCGAGCATCCTGCCGACTGCTCCTGGGGGTATCAGAATACAGGATTTTATGCGCCGACTTCCCGGTACGGTACGCCGGAGCAGTTAAAGAAGCTGATCGATTTGTGCCATCAGAATGACATTGGCGTCATATTGGATTTTGTGCCGGTGCATTTTGCCATAGACAGCTACGGGCTGGGAAAATTTGACGGGACTGCCCTTTATGAATTTCCCAGCAACGATGTGGCGCTAAGCGAGTGGGGAACCTACAATTTTAACCATGCAAAAGGCGAAGTGGCAAGCTTTCTCCAATCCTGCGCCTATTACTGGCTGAAGGAATTTCATGTTGACGGTCTGAGAATGGACGCCATCAGCAGAATGATCTACTGGCAGGGGAATCCTGACAGAGGTGTCAATACCTGTGCGGTCAATTTTGTAAAGAGGATGAACCTTGGTTTACATAACAGAATTCCCGAAGCGATCCTTATTGCAGAAGATTCCACGGATTTTCTGAAAGTGACGGCTCCTGTGACTTATCAGGGGCTGGGCTTTGATTATAAATGGGATATGGGCTTTATGAACGATACCTTGGAATATTTTAAGTTAGAGCCTGTGCACAGGCCTGCCCATTATCACAAACTGAGCTTTTCCATGCAGTATTTTTATCAGGAACTATTTTTACTGGCTTTGTCCCATGACGAGGTAGTGCACGGGAAAGCCACCATTATCCAGAAAATGTGGGGGCAGTATGAGGATAAATGCCGCCAGATCAAGGCTTTTTATGCCTATTTTTATACCCACCCCGGCAAGAAGCTGAATTTTATGGGCAATGAGATCGGACAGTTTCGGGAATGGGATGAAGAACGTGAGCAGGACTGGGATCTGATAAAGTATCCTTTTCATGATGCCTTCCATCATTACTATATGAAGTTATGTAAACTATATGCAGAAGAAAAAGCCCTATATGACGGGGAATATAACAGGGAATGCTTTGAATGGCTGGAGGTCCATGCGGAGCAGTATTCCACCTATGTCTATGCCAGAAAGGGGGGCGGGGAGGTCATCATTACCGCTTTGAATCTTTCGGACCAGTTCTGGAAAGACTTTACCTTCGGCATCTGGAAGGGAGCGAAGCTTACGGAGCTTTTAAACAGCGACTGGGAGTGTTACGGGGGATGCACAAAGCCGGAGGATGATAACTGCCACGTGTTCCAGGAAGAATATAATGGAAAGGAAGCCAGGGCGGTGGTGGATCTTTCGCCATTTAGCGCAAGGATATTTAAGGTAAGCTGGGAATAGATGATGTAAGCCGGGAGTGAAACGGCAAAGGGGGAAAAACTATGTCGGATACCATATTTTTTCATTTGCAATTAAAACGGACCAGGACGCCGCAGGAAGTCTTTGCCAAAATGACAAAGAAGATTAAGAAGACAGGCCCTACAAAAAAATGGACCTATGATATGAACGGGGACTGCCTTCTGATAGATTTTCATGATGATGCCAGCGAAAGCTTTTGCCTGGATTTTAAGGATAAGAGTGCGGACGGTTTTTGCAAAGTGGCGTTTTTGCTGGGTGGAGAAGATTATGACGATAAGGAGAGCGAATTTGTGGCGTTGATGGACATGATCTATGCCGCAAGAACTTCTTTTTCGCACATGGAGATCAGCGATGATTTTGGACTGGCGTCTGCCTATATGGAGGGGAAGCGCTTCAAGATAAAACTGCGTGAGCTGACGAAAGAAGAGACGGAAAAGGCAAGGCAGTTGTATGAGATGGGTTATACAAAATATACGGATTTCATTATGGCCGTATGCTACATGGATCTGGAAATTCCTTTCGAGGAACCTTATCCAAAGTATGTGAATATGAATCTGGCTTATATGCGGGAAAATTTAAGGAACGGAGACCACACTCCCCTTTTTGACACTTATCTTTATGAACTGGCGGAATATAAGGACTTAGGAAGGACCTGCGAACTGCCGGATTTTGACGGGGATCCCTGTGGAGCGACCTTTTCGAGATGGGCGTTTACAGAAGGGGTGGGATTTTTGTTCTATATTGACTTAAGCTTTAACCCAATGGCAGGAGAAAAGTACGCCCAGGTAAGGCGGCTGTACGTTGAAAAGGTTATGCCCATACTGGAAACGGGAGAGGATTCTTTCGATAAATGTCTTCTTACATATCGGTATTTTCTGTCTATTTTTGAATATTGCGGATTTAAACGTGTGGAAAAAAAGTATTTTCCGGAAAAGTGTTACGACAGAACCTTGTAATTCGTAAGTCGTATAGCAAAGGCGGCAGATCGTAGGAATAGCTTTCAGGCATGGATGAGTATGTATAAAAACTATTTGTGTTTAAAGCTGTTTATCGTTATAATAATTTTACAATTATAGTTACGGCAATAGTGAAAGGGACAAGTCGCAGATGAAAAAGTTTTTTCAGGCTATCAGACAGGGAGACCTTGCCACGGTCAGGGAACTGCTTGAAAAGAAGCCGGAACTCATTTCCGGTACGGCAAAGCAGCCCCCCAAAAAGGACGACGGGCAGTCGCCTCTGCAGGTCGCTTTAAAAGCGGGAAAATTTGATATTGCGGAGTATCTGCTGGATATGGGAGCGGATGTGAATTTTATGGAAGCGGATACCTGCGCTAATGAATGGCGGGCGCCGGTCCTTCATGATGCCATTAATGCGGCGGTAATGAACTGCAGATGGAATACCAATTCTCCCCATGGCGGTATCGAGGTTTTTTCCACAAAGGAAAATGCGGACAGGGCCTACGGCATTCTAAAAAGAATGATTGAAATGGGAGCGGATGTAAACGGAAAAGATTCCTACGGCAATTCATGTCTTTGGCGTTTCTGTCTCCAGGCAAGGCAGATTCTGCCGGCTTATAACCATGTGGAACATAAACTTGGAAATGACAGAGTCGTAACAAAAGAACTGACAGATGATCTGTCCGGGATTTTTCTGCTTTTGAAGGAGCACGGGATGGATATGGATTATATTGCGCCCAATGCTTCGTGCAAAGCAAAAGAGCTCTATAAAGAGGAGCCGCTTGCATACTTTTTAAATTTAGAAACAGGGGGGAAACGGAAATGGTTTACAAAGATTATCAGGACTTGAAGCTTTCAGCACTGGGACTGGGGGCTATGCGTCTGCCGGTCATTGACGGGGATGATGCAAGGATCGATGAGGAAAAGACTGCGGAAATGGTGGCCTATGCCATGGAGAAGGGTATCAATTATTACGATACCGCATGGGGATATCATAACGGTAATTCCGAAATCGTTATGGGCAAGGCGCTCAGTCAGTATGACAGGGACAGCTACTATCTTGCCACAAAGTTTCCCGGTTATGATCTGTCCAATATGGATAAGGTAGAGGAAATCTTTGAAAAACAGCTTGAGAAGTGCCGGGTGGACTATTTTGATTTCTATCTGGTACATAACGTATGCGAGATGAATATAGACGCATATCTGGATGAAAAATACGGAATCTATGATTATCTGGTAAAGCAGAAGGAGAACGGACGCATCCGTCATCTGGGATTCTCCGCACACGGAAGCTGTGAGGTCATGAAGCGTTTTTTGGATAAATACGGAAAATCCATGGAATTCTGCCAGATCCAGTTAAACTGGCTCGACTGGTCTTTCCAGAATGCAAAGGGGAAAGTGGAGCTGTTAAAGGAGTGGAACCTTCCCGTATGGGTCATGGAGCCTTTAAGGGGCGGCAAGCTGGCTTCTTTGAAAGCTGAAGATGAGGCAAAACTGAAAGCCTTAAGGCCGGATGAGAGCGTTCCTGCATGGGCATTCCGGTTTTTACAGGCATTGCCGGAGGTAACCATGGTGCTTTCAGGTATGTCCAATATGGAGCAGTTAAAGGAGAATATAGAGACCTTTGAAGCGGATAAGCCCCTTAATAAAGAAGAGCGGGACGGACTTTTAGGCATTGCAGATGAAATGTTAAAGCAGAACAATCTGCCCTGCACGGCGTGCCATTACTGCGTCAGCCATTGCCCTAAGGGGTTGAACATACCCGAACTGATAGATATGTACAATGAGCATTGTTTCACGGGAGGCGGTTTCCTTGCGCCTATGTTAATAGCGACAATGCCGGAAGAAAAACGCCCCGGCGCCTGCGTAGGCTGCAGAAGCTGTGAGGCGGTATGTCCCCAGCAGATCAAGATCTCTGAAATGATGTCTGATTTTGCAGGGAAATTAGGCGGCTGACGGGAAAGGATGTCTTACGGAGAAGAAGGAAGAGCCGGAAATACCAACTCTATACAAAACCCCTCCCCCGAGACGGACTCATCATCCAGACTGACCTCCACGCACATGGCGTCGGCGAATTTCTTTAAAAGATACAGCCCCATTCCCGTGGCGTTCTGGCGGTTTTGATGATTTCCCGTAAAGCCCTTGTCAAAAATGAACGGGGCATCCTCCGGTAAGACCCCTTTTCCGTTATCGGAAACGGAAAGTATGGTTTTATCGGAGGATTTTTTTATGGCAAGGCGGATTTCCCCCTTTTGGGGAGAGGCGTATTTCACGGCGTTGCTAAGGAGCTGGGAAATCATAAAACGTAACACCTTTTGGTCTGTGACCACCGTAAGGGGCTTAAGATCCGAAAAGACTGCAATGTTCTTTTCTTCCATATAGGGTCCAAAATCGGATAAAACGAGGGAAACGCATTCGTCCAGCCTTACTTTGGAAAAATGATAATCCACATGGTCCGCCTGCAGGCGGGCATAATATAAAATACGTTCCACATCTTCGGAGATCAGATGGAAGATATAGCCCATGCGGCTTAGTACGTAGGGACTCATCTCTTCGCCGTGATTTCCCATAACAAGGGCGGCAAGGGAAAGTGGCGTTTTCATCTCATGGGTCCAGGCTTCGATGTAGTCACGGTAGTTTTCAAGCCCCAGCTGTTTTTCATTGATGGTTTCGGCAAGGCCTGTGAACCTGTCGTATAATTGTTCTGCTGCCGGTTGTAAGGACGCCTTCATAAGGGATGACAGCTGCCGGAATGCCTCTTCATCCCCATCTTCCAGGAAGTTTTCCATGGCCGCCAGCATTTTCTTCTGATTCCGGGCTTCTATGAGATAACCGGCAGTAAGGGCAATCGCCGTAAAAAGCAAAAGGAATAACCCCACGCTTTTTAACATGCCGGGATTTAACAGCCATGTGACAAAGAAAAAAACCAGATCTGTAATAAGAAAGAGAAACAGCCAGTGTCCCGTTTTATGCAATAAGTTCTTTATGATTCTCATTTTCAATCTTCTACCTCCAGATAGTAGCCCTGTCCCCGGATATTCTGCACGGCTTTACCAAGTCCTAAGGCGTCAAGCCTTTTCCGAAGCCTTGCGATATTGACCTGCAGAATGTTCTCGTCGCAAAATTCTTCGGTACCCCATACGGCATCAAAGAGCTCGGTTCTTGTAACGAGGGCCGGGTGGCGTTCCATTAAAAGACGCATGATCTTCCCCTCGGTTTCGGGTAAAATAACATGTGTATCTTTATATACCAGCTTATAGGTATCGGTATCAAGGGAGAGGCCGCCAGAAAGGATCAGGCCCTTTACCTTCCGGAAATTTTGTAAAAGCCGCGCCCCGCGGGCTAACAGTCTGTCGGGATGGCAGGGCTTTACCAAAAAGTCATCGGCTCCAAGATTAAGGGCTGTAAGTTCATCCTCCAGGGTATCCCTGGCGGTCAGAACCAGAATGGGAAAGGAGGCGTGGGCTTTCAGCCATTTGCACAGTTCAAAGCCGGATCTGCCGGGCAGGTTGATATCCAGCACTAAGAGATCCGGGTCAAAATCCATGATCTCCTGTTCCGGCGCGTCAAAGGAAGAGATACCGCCTGTCCGGTATCCCTTCTTTGCAAAGGTCATCATAAGTTCTTCTTTCAGATAGATGTCGTCTTCTACGATCATGATCCGTGTCAAAGTATATTACCTCCCTCCGGGTGGCTTATGATAGTTTTAATTCCATAATTTCCCTGCAGGCAGCCCGTTTTACCACATGGATATAGACAAATTCCGTCAGGATGAACAACAGGGAGGCAGCCGCTGCCATCAATGCCACTAACCCAAAGGATGCACCGGACGGAAGCCTTAAAAAGCTGCCGAACATGGATAATATGGCAAAAACACCATTTATGACGGCGATGGAAAGCACCAGGTCAAAAAATGTCTGTATCTGGCTTTTTGTTGACAAACACAAGGTTTTCGCATCTGCGCCGAGCATGATCAGCGTCAGATAGCGGTGTTTGTTCTGGCGCTGCCAGATCAGATATTTCAGGCCGATTACCGTGTTGGCGATCAGCAGAAACAAAATGCCGAGGTAAAGGGTAAGATAGCTGGATGCCACCGTATAAAAAAGATTTCGCCCAATCCCGCCCAGATAGCTGTCGTATTCCAGACCGCGGGCTGAAAGCATTTCTCCCATATCGGAAAGTGCCAAAAGAAGCCCTTTTTCCTCCGTTATGCCCTTAGACAAATGAATATTATAACAGAAAGGTTCGGAACTATCCGCAATCTCTTCAAACACTTCATCGGGAACGATCAGTGCGGCATAAAGCGCGATCATACGGTCGGCAACGATGGTGTCTTCATATAAGCGGGGCAGAAGACTGTACTCTGAGCCGTTTACCTCTATGCGGATATCCTGCTCTAAAGCTGCATTCATAATATTGGTAAAGTCGGCTACAGGTTCGGAGGAGAATAACGCCATCTGGTCCGAATTTAATGAGATGGGTTTCTCTCCCAGTGAAGCCAGCAGATTGTTGTAGGAAGATTCCGATATGACGTATTCGCCAGCTCCCGTAATATTTTCCATCATATTATCCCGAAGGTCCGATTGGGGAAGTCTTGCCAGCGCATCCTTTATAGGCTCAAAATCCCTGGAAGTATGGGAGAAAGAAAGATATACGGGATAAGAGGCTTCCACCATGGAAGAAACTTCCGCATCCGAGAGAAAGCTTTGGAACTCTGCGCCGGTTCCCTTAACGGAAAGGTCTGTGGTCCTTGTTTCATGGCTCCCTGCGGCTGTGCCGATGCCAAAAGAGATACAGGCTAAGGATAAGAGCAGAAGCAGAGAAGAAACGGCCAGCGCCTTATGCTGGCAGAACACATTTTCCTGAAGCTGTCTTGCGGTAAAAACGGCAAGGCCGGCTTTCTTTCTGCTTTTCTTTTTGATGTTTTTCCCTATGACATGCCCCAGTCCTTTATAAAGGAAAAAGGTGCCCAGGATGCCGAAGACAAATACTGCCAAAAAAGCCGGAAAGACAAAAGTGCGTAAAAGGGTCATGCCTGTTGCATAAGCTGCAAGGAGGAAAAATGCTCCTGCAAAAAAGTAAAACAGCGCATTTTCAGGGAAAGTCCCTTTAGACTCTTTCGCAAAATCATCAGCCATAAGAAGCGCAGGCTCTGTCCCGGGAAGGCCCATACAGATGATAAATACGGACAAAAGTTGCACAAGGACAAAGCCGCAGACGGTATAGAGGAGGGCTTCAGGGGAAAAGGAAATCCTGTGTCTTATCATTCCTAAACCCACAAGCTTTGCGGTAGTCAGACTGATCCCTTCCGTCAGAAACAGGGCAAAGGGAATACCCGTCAAAAGGGAGATCAGACTGTTTAAAAGGGTCTCGCAAAACAACATGATAAAGAGCCGGCTGTATTTCATTCCCAGCATAAGGTACATGCCAAATTCCTTCCGTCTGCTGTCCGTCTGGTATCTGCATGCAAAGTATACCAGAAAGAATACAAAAAACAAAGAAACGATATACACGAAAGGAATCAGCTTAAAAAGCTTTGCGACCGCGACGCTTTCCACGGTGGCAAGGTAGCGCATCACATCCTGCTCCTTTAAGGAGAGGAGGGTGTAGAAGGCTACAATAGCGATGATGAGGGAACCGAAGAAGAGACCGTTGTCCTTTCTGTGTCTTTTGGCGTTGCGCCATATCTGTTTAAAGAACATTTGCGCTCCCCCCTCCCAGCTGTGCGATTACCGTTACGATCCGTTCATAAAATGCTTCCGCCGTCTCTTCCCTTTGGTTTCGACGAAGTTCATGGAACAGCCGCCCGTCCTGGATGAAAAGGATGCGGGAACAATAGCTTGCCGCATTGGGGTCATGGGTAACCATCATAATGGTTTTGTGTTCCTCTTCGTTCATGGAGGTAAGCATATCCATGAGGATTTTGGAGTTTTTGCTGTCTAAGGCGCCGGTAGGCTCGTCCGCCAATATCATACCGGGGTTGGAAATAAAAGCCCTGGCCGCCGCCGTCCGCTGTTTCTGGCCTCCCGACATCTGGGAAGGGAATTTATCCAAAACATCCGTAATGTCGAAACGCTTAGCAATCTGCAGGATATCTTCTTTTGCCTGCTCTAAACTGATTCCCTGTAAGGACAGGGGCAGGGCGATGTTTTCCTGGGCGGTCATGTTATCCAACAGTTCAAATTCCTGGAAAAGATAGCCGATCTTTCGTCCCCGGTAATCTGCCAGGGCGCTTCCCCTTAGGGAGGAAATATCCGTATCTTTCAGAAGAATTTTGCCGGAGCCCGGCTTTATCATGGTGGCAATGCAGTTTAAAAGAGTGGTCTTGCCGGAACCGCTTGCCCCCATAATGCCGAGGAACTCTCCCTCCAGCACATCAAAAGAAATACCCTGCAGAGCATCCGTTTTATGGGCGCCTTTACCGTAGCTTTTGGTAAGCCGGTCAACCTGTAAAATACGATCCTGATTCATAAGCATTCTCCTTTTTGTTTATTTTCTGGTCTCATTATAGGAGCGGAAATGACCGGATACCACTTACAGCTTTTGTAAGGTTGGTTTTATTATAGCAAAGCCTTATGAAAGGGCAACATTTTTTGACTTTATCCACATATATTGTATAATAAACCATGTAAGAGGTATCTATGAAAAAGGGACGAACAAGGTTTAGAGTGATTGTAGGAGGCATTGCGGCCGCCTATCTGCTCCTTGCAGGATACTGGTTTTTCAGTGGAAAGTTTCGTGGGGATGAAGGAATGAAAGAAACGGTAATATGGCAGTCTGAAACAGAAAATGATAAGGGACCGGGGGAAGAGGGCGGGAAAAAAGTCGCCCTGACCTTTGACGACGGTCCTCATCCTGTCTATACGCCCATGCTTTTGGAGGGCTTGAAAAAAAGAGGGGTAAAGGTTACCTTCTTCCTGATGGGGAGCGCCGTGGAAAATTATCCCGATATCGTAAAGGAAATTGCGGATGACGGACACTTGATCGGAAACCATACCTTACATCACGTAGGGCTTGAAAATGCCGATGCCGCTCTGATCCGGTCAGAGGTGGTATCTGCCAATGAACTCATTGAAGAGGTAACGGGGGAAAGTCCCCAGTTTATACGTCCGCCCTTCGGACAGTGCAATGACGGGATTGAAAGCGACACGGGGATGATCTGCGTTTTATGGAGCATAGATTCCCAGGACTGGTGCACAAAGGATGCGTCAAAGGTCGTAAGAAGGGTCCTGCCCAATGTCAGGGATAACAGCATTATTCTGATGCACGACCAGTACAAAACAAGCGTTCAGGCTGCATTTACCATTATAGACGAGCTGCAGAAGGAAGGCTATGAGTTCGTGACGGTGGATGAGATTTTGCTTGACTGAAAATCGTTGGATTTGATATAAGAATCAGTTGCTGTACTAATAAAATTACGTAATGGTTGACACGCAGGGGAAACCACTTTTATAATATTTATATTATAGAAGTGGCTGAATATTTTGGTCCGAATACCTTATATTCAGTTATATGAGCAGGAGGTAATATGATATGAAAAGTATTCGAACAAAAATCGCTTTAAGTCTCATTCTGACGGTTCTGATCGGACTGGTCGTGTCCGGATATTCAAGTATTATATTAAACTACAATAATACTATGCTAACCGTGGAACAGACGATGAGTCAGACGGCAGTCTTAGCGGCAGGACGCACCCAGCAGGAACTGGAAATATATAAGAATGTTGTTATGGAGGTAGGATGTATTCCGCAGTTGTCCGATCCGGAAGTGTCGGTGGAAGAAAAAAAGGCGATCATAGATGGGCGTGTTTCCATGCATGGCTTCCAGCGTGGGAATATTATTGGTTTGGATGGTATCAGTATATTTGACGGAAAGGATTACTCAGACCGCGAATATGTACGGCAGGCGATGCAGGGAAACGTTTATGTGTCTGAGCCGCTGATCAGCAAAATTACAGGAGAACTGTCCATTATGGTTGCGGCACCTTTATATTCCGGGGGAAACTATGGGAAATCCATTGTCGGCGTTGTATATTTTGTCCCGCATGAAACCTTTTTAAATGATATTGTGTCAGCCATTCAGATTGGCGAAAACAGCAGGGCTTACATGATTAATAAGTCCGGCGACACGATTGCTGATATTACGCTGGATACGATTACTGTCCAAAACATAGAAGCGGAAGCCCAAAACGATTCCGGGCTGCAGGAGCTGGCGGAGATTCATGCACGGATGCGTCAGGGAGAAAATGGATTTGGAAGCTATATAGCCGGAGAAGATAAAATGTTTGCGGCTTATGCACCTGTGCCGGGTACGGACGGCTGGAGTATTGCAGTGACTGTCCCGCAGATCAATTATCTGGAATCTATGAGGGATGCGATGGTTATTAATATTGTGGTAATCGTGATCTCCATACTGCTTTCCATTATTGTTGCACTGACGCTGGCTGCTAATATCGGCAAACCGATGAAAGCCTGTGTTGATCGGATGAAGCTGCTTGTAGAGGGCGATTTGGATACACCGATGCCCAAAATTAAAAATAAGGATGAGACAGGCGTGCTTGTCAGATCTACGGAGGAACTGGTAGAGGGACTGCGTACCGTCATCAACGATATCAGTTATCTTCTTAACGAAATGGCAAATCAGAATCTGGATGTTCATACAAAGCATGAAGACGTATATGTTGGCAGTTTTCAAAACATTTTACTTTCCATGCGCAATATGAGGAATGAGCTGAGTAATGCCATGCGCCAGGTCAACTGTTCTGCAGGAGAGGTTGCCAATGCCAGCGAACAGTTATCCATAAGTGCACAGGCACTTAGCCAGGGGACTACAGAACAAGCCAGCGCAGTCCAGGAACTGGCATCCCAGGTCAGCATAATTTCCGATGAGGTTAAAAATACGGCGGACGGGGCGCTGAGCGTCAGAGGTCAGACGCATCAGGCCGGCGAAGAAGTTATGTTGTGCAATCAGAAGATGCAGAGTCTGGTAGAAGCCATGGATAGGATTCAGGTTAGTTCCGGGCAGATTGAAAAGATTCTTAAGACGATAGACGATATTGCATTCCAGACAAATATACTTGCCCTGAATGCGGCAGTGGAAGCAGCCAGGGCAGGCAGTGCAGGGAAAGGGTTTGCAGTTGTGGCCGAGGAAGTCCGTAATTTGGCTGGCAAGTCTGCAGAGGCAGCTAAGAATACATCGGATCTTATTGCAAATTCTACGGACGCAGTACATATGGGTACAGAAATTGCCCAAAATACGGCAGATGTCCTGCATGAGGTCGTAACCAGTATCCAGTCTGTGGTTGAGGCTATCGACCATATTGCAATAGTATCCAATGAACAGTCAAAGTCGGTCGAACAGGTCTCAGAGGGCATTAATCAGGTTGCAGCGGTTGTGCAGAATAACAGCGCTACTGCAGAGGAAAGCGCAGCGGCAAGCGAGCAGCTTTCTGCAGAAGCTGCCAGCATGAAGGAACTTGTGGGCCGGTTCACGCTTGCCTTAAAATGATTGTGGCCGGATAGCGCCTCGGAAATTGATTCTTGTATGAAAGCAAGTCCTTGGCAACGAAATAAAAAGCGAGTGTTATTATTTTGGCGTGAGCGGGATGACTGTCTGCATAGGTCTTTTTGCACCGTATTTATTTTATATTAAGATGTGGGTGTCAAAAGTACACCAGCATCAAGTTTTAGTTC
>ULTO01054317.1_pt1 | contig 13333 bp, 11 predicted proteins | sample 1957601 | NCBI WGS metagenome assembly ULTO01 (sample SAMEA4835734, study PRJEB28245) | human gut metagenome | biome: gut microbiome; material: fecal sample | place: Denmark | collected 2008 | reverse complement strand
CTTGAGTGGAAATGTGTCACCTATGCTTGACGCTTTAACAGTTCCGATATTATGGGGCCGTTCCGTCTGTTTCCAATGCAGTGCCGTCATGGTATAATTAGCATGTCTCACGCCCTGAGCGGCAGTCTGAAGGTGGACGGAATGTGCCACTGCTTCGACGGTGGAATCGGATATGCGGAAAAGGACAGCGGCACTTCGTTTCCTATCTCGTATCAATGGCTACAATGCAATCATTTTGCCGTGCCATGTTCAGTGATGGTATCGATTGCCGAAATACCGTTTGGAGCGATCAGCTTTACCGGCTGCATATGCGCAATCATTTACGGTGGTGTTGAATATCGTATTGCTACCTATAACGGCGTTCGGATCCTCGCATCTGATGAAGGGCATATTAGCCTATCCCAGGGTAAGCTGCTACTGGAACTGGATATCGAGCCGTCCAACGGCCATTCGCTGTATGCGCCTGTCGATGGACTCATGACCGGCATCATTCGTGAAAGCACCAATGTCAGCATCCGTATGCGCCTGTGGAAGCGTTCGGAACAGATACTCGATCTGTACAGCGATCATGCAGCATATGAATACGTCCAGGGCAAAACGCAGCATGGTCATGGCGAATGATGCAGTCGCACTGCACCGCTGCCCACAATAGGAAGCTATGCGTCTCATTTGGAGCAGAAATGCTGAACAACCGGAAAAAGAAAGGTGAATAATTCATGAGCAATCACTTGGCTGCAGAGACAAGCCCCTATCTTCTTCAACATGCAGAAAACCCTGTGGAATGGTACCCTTGGTGCGAAGCGGCATTTGAACGCGCACGAACGGAAAACAAGCCCATCTTTTTAAGCATAGGATACAGCACCTGCCACTGGTGTCATGTAATGGCGGAGGAGAGCTTTGAAGATCGGGAAATCGCTGATATTCTGAATAAATACTATATTGCGATCAAGGTGGACAGGGAGGAGAGGCCAGACATCGACAGCGTTTACATGGCTGTATGCCAGGCACTGACCGGAAGCGGCGGTTGGCCCACCAGCATATTCATGACGCCCGAACAGAAGCCCTTTTTTGCCGGAACATACTTTCCAAGAACCTCACGCTTCGGAACGATGGGATTTAAGGAGCTTCTGACGGTGATACATGATAAATGGGAAAATGACCGCAGTTCTCTGCTACATTCGGCTGACAGGATAGTGTCGGCGGTCAGCTCGGTTCACAGGGTGGATACTCGGGATGATGGGAGCCTTGTTTCGCGCGCAGTCGCTGCATACAGAGAAAGCTTTGATGAAAAGTACGGCGGCTTCGGGGACGCTCCCAAATTTCCTGCACCCCATAATCTGCTGTTTCTCATGCAGCAATTCAGCAAACACGGAAACGGTTTTGCAATGAAAATGGCTGAGAAAACGCTGCGTCAAATGTATCTTGGCGGACTTTTTGACCATATAGGATACGGCTTCTGCCGTTATTCAACAGACCGATACTATCTGGTTTCACATTTTGAGAAGATGCTGTATGACAACGCCCTGCTGATAATCGCATACTGCAGAGCATATGAGCTTACCGGGAATACATTTTACAGAAATGCCGCCGAAAAAACAGCCGAATATGTGCTGAGCGAGATGACTTCTCCGGACGGTGGGTTTTACAGCGCACAGGATGCGGACAGCGATGGAGTTGAGGGTGGATACTATCTCCTTGAGCCGCATGAGATCGAAGGTCTGTTTGGAGAAAAGACCGGCGCAGAATTCTGTGAATACTATGGGATAACGCGCCGAGGCAATTTTCATGGAAAGAGCATTCCGAACCTGCTCAAATCCGGTGAACCTACCGACAGGTTCGACCCATTGCTGCCGCGCATACGCGAATACCGCAGTAATCGCGCCTGCCTGCACAAGGATGATAAGATCCTTACAGCGTGGAACGGTCTGATGATTGCGGCATTCTGCTCCCTGTACAGGATAAGCCAAAGCGGTAAATACCTGAATGCGGCAATAGCAGCGCAGCAGTTCATCGAGAATAACCTGTGCATTGAAGATACCCTTTTCGTCAGCTTCCGTGATGGCAGGAGGGGCTCAAAAGGTTTTTTGGACGATTATGCAAGCTATATCTTTGCGCTTATCGCGCTATACGGAGTAACGCTCGACTCCAAGCTTCTGGCTCGTGCAGTGCGGCTCACTGATAAAGCTGTATCTGACTTTTTTGACTTTGAAAACGGCGGATTTTTCCTTTACGGAAAGGAGAATGAGCAGCTTGTATGCCGTCCCAAGGATTGTTATGACGGAGCAATGCCCAGCGGAAACTCGCTCATGGCATATAATCTGACGATGCTGAAATATCTCATTCCCTATGAGGAGCATGACAGAACGCTGAATAAGCAAATGGAGTTTATGTCGGCGGAAGCAAGTGCATATCCTTCCGGACACGCAATGTTTCTTTGCGCCTTATCTGATCACATTGACCCGCCTGCTTTAGTAACAGTCATACTTGGCGAAGACTCCTGCGAAGATCTGCCCTTTATCGTTCCGTCCGATATTCCGGTAAGAATCATTGATACCCCCGCCGGGGAATACAGGCTTTTGGACGGAAAGACAGCGTTCTATGTTTGCAGCGAACATGCCTGCCGTCCTCCGATGAACAAGGAGCGGTTTATTGAAGCCATGAAATCACTCACATGTTGGCATTGGGAAGCATAATAGCGGTTTTCCTATCAATACAAACACGCCCCCGCAAGCCTGCGAGGGCGTATGATTATATTTGATTCCGGCTATTGGAGTACGGAGATCGCATCGCTTATTGTTTTTTCATACGCTTCCCTGCCGTACTTATCGACCTCGGCCTTATTCTTCTCTCCATGGGTAAGGCATCCTGCGCCGCCGATACAGCCGCCTACGCATGCCATGCCCTCGATGAAGTTCCCGTCGAGAACATTCTTTGACTTTCTCATCAGAGCAGCCCTGCAAGCCTCAATGCCGTCGCAAGGTACTGCTTTAAACTGAAACTCCGTTTCGCCATGTTCCTTGAGGCCCTGAGCAACCGCATCGGATAAGCCTCCGCTCCTGGCAAATATTCTGCCAAAGAAAGATGCGTTGTCCAGAACATCCTCATCAAGAGCCGTAATGTCAATATCCTTGCTGTCAAACAAAGCCTGCAGTTCCTCGAATGTCAAGGCAACATCCACATACGGCTTAACAGACTCTCTCTGAACCTCAGCCTTTTTTGCAGTGCACGGCCCGATGAAAATGATTTTACAGGGCGCATCATGCTCTTTGATGTACCTGGATATTGCGGCCATAGGAGACGGATTGTGTGAAACGTATTGTTTCATATCCGGGAAGGTCTTTTCAATATAGCTCACAAAGCCCGGGCAGCATGAGCTTGTCAGGAAGCCTTTTTCAACGAGCTCCCTTGATTCAGCATCCGCAACCATATCCGCTCCAAGCGCAGCCTCGACGACCGTATGGAAGCCAAGTTTTTTGAGACCCGAGATAACCTGTCCAAGCTTGGCATATTTGAACTGGCTGGATATTGCTGGGGCAACAACAGCGAATACCTTGTATTTTTGGTTATTCTCGCTGCGTTTAATGATGTCAATGGCATCAAGGATAAAGGACTTATCCATTATTGCGCCGAATGGACACTGATAAACGCATGCGCCGCAGGCGATGCACTTATCGTTATCTATCGCAGCGGCATGGTCATCATTCATGGAAATGGCCTTGACCTTGCATGCGTTCATGCAGGGACGTTTGTGGTTGATGATAGCGGTGTACGGGCATACCTTGGCGCACATGCCGCAATCAACGCACTTGGACTTATCGATTACCGATGTATGAGTCTTGGGGTCTATGCTGATAGCTCCGCGCTTGCAAGCATCTACGCAGTGATGTGCAAGGCAGCCTCTGCATGAATCCGTTACCACATAGCCGCCTATTGGGCATTCATCACAAGCAATATCAATTACCTCTATAACATTCGGATTGCTTCTGTCGCCGCCCATGGCAAGCTTGACCCTCTCACTGAGGATCGCACGCTCCTTATACACGCAGCAGCGCATCGTGGGGGATTTACCGGGAACGATCTGCTGAGGAATATCAAGCACTTTTTCCAGGAGTTCGTCGTTCCATGCAAGCCTTGCGACCTCGCGAAGCACCTTGTACTTCAAATGCTGAACCTGTGTGTCAAATTTTCGCATATACTCTCCTCCTTAGAAATAACTGACCTTGATCCGTTTGCCCATCTTTTTAAGACAAGCCGTCAACTCCTTCACAAGGTTCATCTTTATGTTGAAGTTTATCGGAAGGTTCGGATTCTGATGTGCCGGGTTCACTGCCCTTCCGACATAGAAATTGATATCGGTTGCCTCTTCAAACAGCAGACGGCAAATCATAGATGCACCGTCATGCCGATAGCTCCATTCCTCATACAATTCGTTCTGCTCAAGTACATCCTTTGCATACTCCAGCACACGATTGACCGTAATCACGCCCTCGGTCACAAGATCAACGCCCTCGATCTTTGCAGTCGGAGGCATATCGCTGTCATCATAATTCAGATCGGCTTTTATGGGCTTGCCAAGGTATCTTGACGCAACCGTAGCAGTCGTGCCGCCGCAAACTATGTGTTTGCCCTCTTTGGAGAAGAAAAGCGACATCATGCGCCTGTCATCATCCCTGTTTCTCGCAGGGCCGAAGAGGATATTCATGGGCTTGCGCTTTCTTATTTTGATAACACACGCGGTGGTATCATCGCCGGGCTCAAAGCCGTAGAGCCTGTTGCATTCATCTATCAGCATGGCCGAAAGGGTCTTTGCGGTATAGCCGACCTGAGCGAAGGTCTTCATGAATTCCGCAATCTCGCTTATATTCCAGCCGAAGTTGTTCGAAATTCCGATACCTGCATGAGTGCAGCCATCGCTCATGGCAATAAGTACATCGTTCTCCTGAAGCCTAACCACGGACTTATAGATGAGCTTATCGCCAATGTTCAGCTCCTTCTTGGGGTAATCATAGACTTCATAATTCCTCAGCATAATAACCTCGGGATTATCGTACTGAATTATCTCTGCGGTGGCATTGTCGATAAGATGAATTATTGTAAACGTTGAGTACGCAAGTCCGCGTTCGGAGCATATAGGGAGCGTTGCGGCAATGGTCGAAACGCATTCCTCCAGCGCCAAGCCGGCGGCAAGCATCGTTGAGATTATCTTTGACGTCAGCGTGGAAAGGATGCTCGCCTTGACTCCGCTTCCAAGCCCATCGGCAAGAACGATGACATTGGAATCATCGTCCTGCTCGATGATATCGACATGATCTCCGCAGAGCTGTTCCCCGATATGGTTTATGCTCTTCCATCCAATATCAACGCAAAGATTATTCATCGGCCATCGACTCCTTGAGCTTCGTGAGAGCGATCTTCGTTTCTGCAGCCGTCTCGCCAAGCAGTGAGGCGATCTGTTGAACGATACACATCTGCTTTTCAACGACCCTGTCCGCAATCTCGGCCGTCTGGCGTCCAAGCCTTTCCCTCTCCGCCTTTGCGTTTTCCTCGCTCGTCACATCACGCATAATGCACACGAGCAAATGATACTCACGGTCATAGACTATCGTCTCTTCAACGTATTTTTCATACTCGGCAAGATAGATGCGCTTGTTATGGATATTGCGGCCCGACGACAGTACTTCGTCAAAATCCGCAGGATCCATTATACGAACGACCTGATCTCCGAGGATATCGGACGCACTGCGCAGGTTCATGAGCTTCAGTGCCGCAGCATTGATCTGCTGCACTTCAAGCTTCTCGTTCAGCACGATAAGGCCATTCGGAGTATTGCGCACCATTGTGTCGGAAAAGCTTTCCGCCTTATCCTTGAGGTAAGGTAGGCACATCTCTATTTCCGCCTTGCCGTTAAAAATGGCTATCGCCTTCTCACGGCAGGTGTTGTAGCCGCACGAACCGCAATTCAGCTCGTCTGAGGGCTTTACCTTGCCCATGCGGTGCATGATCTCCGTAAGCTCTTCGTCGGTGGGCATCCTGGTCTCGCACTCGATGGGGGTGAAGGTCTTGCGGATTTCGGTATCGCCGGGCTGCTTGACTACGAAATCCTCCCGGCCGGCAAACCGGATTATCCTGGAATAGTCCTTGACGGGAGAGCGATGGTACTTCTCCATTACCGGGCCGCCTATGCAGCTTCCGACACAAGCCGACATCTCAATGAAGCACTTATGAACATTTCCGCTTTCAATATCCCTGAGAGCAGCAATGCAGTTTTCAACGCCGTCAATGGCCATATAGGTGTAATTCGGATTCTCTGCCGCCATCGTTTTGAGTATTCCGCCCGTGGTCGGGAACAGTCTTGCACGGCTGTATTCATCGGAATCCTCCTCCTTTTTAAGCTCAATATGCTTCTCATTAAGCCAAGCAGTCAGCTCATCAAATGTCAATACGGCATCGACTATTCCTTCATAAAGCTGAGCTTCGTCCTTTTTTGCCACGCAGGGCCCGATAAAGACGGTCTTTGCGTTGGGATAACGCCGTTTAATATCCTTGCAGTGAGCCTGCATCGGCGAAAGAACATCGGCAAGGTACGGGAGGTAATCCGGGAAATACTTCTGTATCAACAGATTGATAGAATGACAGCTTGAGCTGATGATAATGTCTCGACTGTTGGAATTAACCAGCCTGTCGTATTCTCTCTTGACAATGGTCGCGCCGATAGCTGTTTCTTCCACATCGAAGAAACCGAGCTGCTTCAGCGCGGTACGCATTGCTCCGATACCAACGCCCTCATAGTTGGCTGCGAAGGATGGTGCAAGGCTCACTATGACCGGTGCGCCGCTCTGGATCAGGACATTGACCTTCTCCGTCTCGTCAACTATCTGTTTTGCGTTCTGCGGACACACAACAAAGCACTGTCCGCAGAGTATGCATTCCTTACCTACAATGTATGCCTGGTTGCCGGTGAACCTGATAGATTTCACCGGACAATGTCTGATGCATTTATAGCAGTTTTTGCAGTTGCTTTTCTTAAGAGTCAAACACTCCATACATGTACTCCTCTCTATGCCGCCCTTTCAGGAACTGATTATCCGATTCTCTTTGATAGCCCGGAATTAAGCCCTCGTGAGAATGTTTTTGTTAAAGAATTCGGTCGCACTCTCCGGAGAAACGGAGAAAAACTCACCATCCACGGTGACGCAGACGCCTTCTTGGCATCTTCCAATGCAGAACGTTCCGGAAAGTTCGACCTTATCGCCAAGGTTGTTAGCATTGATGAGCTCCTGGAGCTGTTTCACTACCTGACGGGAACCCTTTATGTGGCATGATGAACCAATACAAACGCAGATTTTCATTATTCATTATCCTCCTGGATACAATTATTGTTAATACCATTTTTGCAGGAATTCGCACTCGGTAGTGCTTCCCTTTACGCTTTGAGCCGCCGCGACTATGGGCATCCATTCCCTCACCTTCGTCACGGCCGTCCCATTCTTTTTGCAGAACAGTTCAAGATATCGCTCTGATTCAGTCTCCTCGCCGTTCAGGCAGAGCAGCAGATATGTCCGCGCCGCATCGGCGTCAGCGCTGCCCTGTGCAGCGTGTGACCAATCTATCACGGTCGGCGTTCCATCATCCGAAACGATGATATTCGTTGGATTGAAATCGCCATGGCAAAGCATCCTTTCCCTTGGCATCGCTTCAAGCTTTGCAATAAGATCAAAGCGTACCGTTGCCCTAAGGTCTGCCTGTCCCAGCTTCATTTTCATTTTTTCATGGAGAGGCCTGAGCATTGGGCAGCTCTTTTTTAGCACTTCCAGCTGAAGGTCGACAAAAAAATTCAGATATTCTTCTCTTTTTTCGGGATACTGCCGCATGAGCTGAGCCAAAGTCTTTCCCTTAACATACTCTGAAACTATGATCAATTCCCCATCGGCAATGGTGACCTCGAGGATCTTTGGCACCCTAAGCCCTGCCTCTGCAGCGATCGCCTGATTAAGTGCCTCGTTCAGTATGTCGGCCATAGAAAAGCCGTTGCCGAACACCTTTAGGCAGCGGTTTCCATCGCGGTACACGGTTTTATTGTTTCGCACGGCAATGATTCTGTCAAAAACCATATCCACGCCTCCTTATCAGTAATCATTATACCGTTCAATGCATTAAGAGCATGATCCTTTATTTACCGATCATCGTCATTCGTCTCAGCCTGCAATGCCGGAAGCGCCCTGTAGCCGTATTCCGCGTTATTCAAACATATCGCAGCATGACGGCATAATAGAATCAACTTACTGCCGTCTTTATCCCATTTAATTGTACCAAACCGAATCGCTCTTGGGAATTATCAGTTGCGGATATCGGTATTGTACTTTTTGATATGGTAAATGACGGATTAGGACGCCGACATGCCGGGGCATTCGATAATGCGAACAAGCAGCTAAAGCCGGGCAGCATTGAACTTCATTTGAACCATTTGTCAAGCGTTTCGCGTTTGGCTTTTACGAGCCGAGCGACGAAGCTTTTATCCATTTCTGACAGCTGATAGTCTTTTCTATGTATCAGAACGTCTTTATAAATGCGGTCGTTTCCCGGGCAGCTGCGCTGCACGAGGTTAAATCGTTTTAATGTTGACTCCGGGACGGGAGAGACCCACATATAGCACTCCGGATTCTGCGACAGCAGTTCAAGCTGGCTTGCGCGCTCAAAAACAAAGATCCTGCGATGGGAATTTCCCGAAAGCTCCTCTTTTTTGACGGCAGCAAGCGGAAGCGACGGAACATATGGATCGGCGTGGGCTATCTCGACATAATCCGCAAGATCTTCCGACGCCAAGTCCTTCTTATCCGCAAGCGGGCTTTGAGCATTGACAAGAAGCATATATGAAAATTCCGAGATAAGTTCGTATGCTATGCCCTTCTCATCCAGCAGATTTTTATAGTATGAATCGTAGATCTCCGCATAGCGCACAATGCCGAGCTTGTAGTCCTCCTGCAATATGTTCTGTATCGCGCGCTGTGAATTCGTTTCATTATAGAAGATCTCGACTTCGTCCTTGGAATCCAGCTCTTTTGAGAAGCTTGCGAAGGCATCCGCAATATAGCTTGCCCGAGGCACGGATATTGAGAAGCGCTTTTTGCTTCTTCCAATGTCTTTGAACATATCCTCGACGGCATCTACCTGTTTTAGCAGCGCGCGTGAGTATTCGACAAAGGTCTCTCCTTCCGGAGTAAGCGTCATACCCTTTGCGCTGCGCTCAAACAGAACAACGCCGAGTGACGCTTCAAGCTCCTTAATTGCTCGGCTAAGATTCGGCTGGCTAACATATAGGTTCTCGGCAGCCCTGTTTATGGAACCCGTGTCGGCGATCTCAACTGCATACTTGAGATGTAATAGGTTCATAATGTACCTCCGGTTAATACTGTTATAATTATAGCACATAACCCATGAAAATGGAACGCTTTTGTATATGCTTGGTTCCGCATTATCGGCAGCGATAACCATCTCCGCATCGGTCTATCGGGCGTCAACAATTTCACGGTGTTGTCCCTTTTGTTATGAGCTTATAAGAAAAGAATCATTGAATATTTCCAAATTCAGGGTTATAATTACAGCAACATCAGGGCCGCGAAAAATCGGCGGTTCGGATAATAAATAATACCCGGTCGAACGCTTTCGCCGGACCGGTGAATAAATCCAGGAGGTTATTTTTATGGCACGTTTTACTCTCCCCCGCGACATCTATCACGGAAAGGGCGCGCTTGAGGAACTCAAGAACTTCAAGGGCAAGAAGGCCGTCATCTGCGTTGGCGGCGGCACAATGAAGCGTCTTGGTTTCCTTGACAGGGCAGAAGCCTATCTCAAGGAAGCAGGCATGGAAGTTAAGATCATTGACGGCATCGAGCCCGATCCCTCCGTTGAGACGGTTATGAAGGGCGCTGCTGTTATGCAGGAGTTCCAGCCCGATTGGATCGTTGCCATCGGCGGCGGTTCCCCCATCGATGCGGCAAAGGCAATGTGGATCAAGTACGAGCACCCCGATTGCACCTTCGAAGATATGTGCAAGGTATTCGGTATCCCCGAACTGCGCAATAAGGCTCATTTCTGCGCTGTTTCCTCCACTTCCGGCACCGCGACCGAAGTCACTGCTTTCTCGGTAATCACCGATTACAGCAAGGGCATCAAGTATCCTCTCGCAGATTTTGAGATCACTCCCGACGTTGCCATCGTTGACCCGGATCTTGCAGAACCCATGCCCAAGAAGCTCACCGCTCATACCGGTATGGACGCAATGACTCACGCAGTCGAAGCATATGTTTCCACCGCAAATTGCGACTTCACCGATCCTCTTGCGATCCACGCTATCGAGATGATCGACCGGGACCTCATCCCCTCCTACAATGGCGACATGGCTGCACGCGACAGGATGCATAACGCTCAGTGCCTCGCAGGTATGGCATTCTCCAACGCACTCCTCGGCATCGTTCACTCCATGGCTCATAAGACTGGCGCTGCATTCGCTGATTACGGCGCACACATCATCCATGGCGCAGCAAACGCAATGTACCTCCCCAAGGTAATTGCATTCAACGCAAAGGATGAGACCGCAAAGGCAAGGTATGGCGTTATCGTAGATTACATGGGCATTGCCGATGCCAACGCCTCTGACGATGAAAAGGTCGCAGCTCTTATCGCACATCTTCGCGATATGTGCGAACAGCTCAACATCCCCCACTGCATCAAGAACTACGGCGCCGACAGCTATCCCACCGAGAACGGCTTCGTACCAGAGGATGTATTCCTTGCAAGGCTGCATGACATCGCCGTAAACGCTGTTGCAGACGCATGCACCGGTTCCAACCCCCGTCAGCCCTCCGTTGAAGAGATGGAGAAGCTGCTCAAGTGCTGCTACTACGATACCGAGGTCGATTTCTAATCCCTTTTTGGGTTAAAGATCTCCATTTGATGTTTTCAAACTGTTGTTCCATTTTTAGATTTGACGCCGTATGCTGCTTGCTGCGGCGTCATTTCTTTTGCCTGAGACTATGTTTTGAACCGCTTTATCCGCATGAAATGTTCTTTGGGTTCATCACCGGAAGTATCTAAGGCATATGCGGATGAATCAAGGGAATATGCAGAAATAAGCAAAGCCTGATTATTCCATGATTTGTATTATCACGACACAACAAGGACGCACCGTTTATAGCGATGCGTCCTTTTCGGTTTGGGCAAGGAGATCCTGACCCTGATTACAATAGCTTTAGTCCTCGCGGCGTCTGTAAGCAGTGATGCCTATGCCTGCCGAAATGGCTGCGATTCCCAACAGCGCCATGCCGGCAAAGCCGGTTGAAGGAACTTCCGGTGAGGGCTCGGATGTTACGACTGGTTCGTCGGTGGGTTCGGACGTTACGACAGGTTCATCGGTGGGTTCGGACGTTACGACTGGTTCGTCGGTGGGCTCGGACGTTACGATAGGTTCTTCGGTGGGTTCTTCGGTGGGCTCGACTGCTTCAACGAATGCGGCAGTGAGGTCATATTCGTAACCCTCTTCAAGCTTATACTCCAATTCAGAGCTTACAAGGCCGCCCTGTGCGTCGTACCAGCCTGCGAATTCATAGCCCTGCGCGGGCGCAGCCCAAAGAACGGTATCGGCATGTTTGATTTCCATAATATCGTCACCAACTTTGACCAGCTCGCTTGAGCCTTGCAGGGAAAGACCGACATAACCGTTCTCCGCGTAGAGGCTGATGGGAGCACCATTGTATGAGTTTTCAACATGAAGCTCGGAAATACCGGTGTCTTTGACGACAAGCTTTCTGAACTCGCTCTCTTCGGGCAGAATAAGGCTGTCGATCGCGTTGCCGGAGCAGTCGAATTCACTTAGGGACGCAGACATTGATACATCCAGCGTGCCGGTGAGGTTATTATCTGCGCAAAGCAGTCCCCACAGCGCCTCCGACTCGAAAACGGCATCCGGGATGGAGGAAAGCCCACACCCATTGCAGCTTAAATAGAATAAAGTCGATGTGGCCCCAGCAAGCACAAACTCTGCTGGGCTCGATCCGTCAATATTAATTCGACTATTATCGAGTAACTCGATTGAAATTCGTTCCATTACGCCCATATCTTGGATTACAATAGTATCAGCATTTGAGATATCGAGAACACTGAAATCGTTGGAACTCAATTCGAGCTCACCAAGCCATTCAAACATGCTCTTGTCAAAGCTTGTCAGGTTATTTCCGGCGCAGTGAAGGAACTGCAATTCCTTGCCATGAGGATACACCGCTTTTTCAAAAACCGTCTGGTCCATGGGATTGTAGGATGACTCAAACGTCATCATCGGAACAACTATTCCTGATGTGTCGATATCTGATATGTTGTTATTCGCGAAGGCAAGTATGCCTATGGACTCACAACCTGTGACATCAAGTGTTGAAAGGTTGCAATTGCCGCAGTTTATTGCTGAAAGAGCAGTCAATCCGGCAACATTCAGTTCGCTGACACCTGTGTTGTAGCAGGTGAATTCGACAAGGTTCTCATTACTGCTAAGATCAAGAGAAGTAAATCTGTTATTATTGGGCATTTCCCAATACTGATTCTCGCAGCGCAGACTCTGTAGATTTGAAAGCATTGAAACATCGAGTGAAGTCAATGAGTTGTTATCGCATTCCAAAATTTGTAATTCCGGACAGAATGACAAGTCCAGCGAGGTCAGGCCATTTCCCGGGAGTATGAGCTGCCAGAGCAAGGGAACGCCGCTCAAATCGAGAGAGGTGAGGTTTCGGTTGTATGCAAGCCAAATATCGCGAATCTCCGGGCAATTATCAACATAAATGTACTCAAGCTCGCTGTAGAATACCGAGACGAAGAAAAGACTTGGGCAATTGCTGACGTCTACCCCGGTAACTACGGAGCAAACAATATCTACGAATTCCAAATACTCACAGTATTATGGTGGATATTGCAAAGAATCCAACCTACGGACGCGAAATAGCGAATCGTCTTGGGCTTGCTCCATGCACCGTCTCGCACCATCTAAACCTTCTGATGGGCTGTGGGCTTATCGTATCGGACGTTGCCGGAAAGAAAGCATACTACTCGATAAACAGAGAAAAGCTCGACTGGTTTTTTGAAGCATTCCAACGGCTGATGTATGGTGATGAGAAGAGCGCCGAAGGCAAGGAGAATAAAGAATAACATGCTCCTGTTAGCCGCGTGAGCAATTAACTGCGAAGCTGTTTTCCTGTCTGAAATTAAAATTACATATAAAGCCCCCACATTTGCACAAGACAGATGTGGGGGCTTTCGATAAATTGGGCTGCGGCTTTTGCCGCAGCCCATG
>ULTO01026455.1_pt1 | contig 13379 bp, 12 predicted proteins | sample 1957601 | NCBI WGS metagenome assembly ULTO01 (sample SAMEA4835734, study PRJEB28245) | human gut metagenome | biome: gut microbiome; material: fecal sample | place: Denmark | collected 2008 | reverse complement strand
ATACGAAACCATATGCTTTGAAGCCGATGACTGCGACGAGGCGGCGATGGCATTGAAGGCGTTGTTTGCTTCCGGGGAGCTGTCGGAAACGGACACCTATGTGCTGGACGATTATGCCGCCGGGGAGCTGTCGGAAACGGATGCCTATGTGCCGGACGAATATGCCTGAGCTTGCTCATTACGCTTCCGGAATGTTTGCTTGAGCTGATATTGATTCCATAAATATCCCAAATTAAAATCGGTAAAAAAACAGGAGCTGCAGCAAATGAAAGTATTGCTGCAGCTCCAATTCTCAAGCTCGGAGTACTAAAGCTTATCCAAACGGATGCAGATAGGAAGCGTATTTCTCGTCAAAAGCATTCTTATCCATGCAATAGAAATCACGAAAGATACTAATAAACCTAAAATTATAGAATATTGCTATAAAAGCGGCAGCACCGCCTATCACGTTTCCGATAATATATCCCACGTTTTCCCTACGAAAGTCTGTTGTTTCGATCCATCCTGCTTGTGTGTACCAAGCCAGACACACCTCATCAGGGATGCCTTTTATTGCACCGTAGTCCACACCATTTCTGTTAAAGGAAATACATCCATCAGTAATACGGCCGATTAAGCACTTTGTGGGATAGTCATAGACCCTGACATCAATTAAGTGGCCGGGAGTTGTATCATAGGTTCCGATAATAGTCTTCTCATCATCGCCTGCATAAGAAATAAAGATAGTGCCATTCTCAAAGTTAACATAGAAAGATTTTTCACCAGGATCTTTTTCGAACAAGAATATTTTTTTACATAACTCGAGTCCATCTTCCGTTTTTTTGAGAATAATTTCTATATAACCTTTATCCTCAGAATTGTTAACCATTAGATAACCTCCTTAATCCGTTTTGATTTTAGTTTCAAACATTTTGCTCATGAACACATATGCAAGATAAGAGGCCAAGCATGGCAACAATATGAAAACATGTATGCAAGCAGCGTGGCCTCTTGATCAATTTGCCTATCGGTTCAGCTGGGAATTTTGCAGCTCCTTAAGTGCGTTCATAAGGCTGTGATAAGTATTGCTGAAAGCGTTATACACTGCCTTTCTCTTATCTACTATTTTAAGTTCAAAGATACCGGAAAGCAAAAGTCCAATCACTCCAATGACGATTGCAATGACCCACTCCCCGGAAGCTAATCCCAAAATAACTGCTACAACTATGAAAAACAAAGCAATAATCAAAGCTGCTGTTTCCAACCTATGGGTTACTCTCCAATGTTTCTGATAACTATTCTCAACATTCTCTGCGTAAATAAGGGCACGTTTGACATCGCCATTTTTTATTGCATTTAACGCACTGCGAGCATCTGCATTCCACCCATCAAGCTTCATATCACCAAAAAAACCAAACTCTTTACTCATTTAAAATATCCTCCATATAATTTTTAAGAAAAAATATGCTTGCCTTGCCGCATGCCGCGATCAGCTTAAGACTTTGATATGCAATCACATGCGTCGTCATTCGCATTAGCTTTTTTATCCAGAAGAACGCAATAGTCATGAAAATATTTGCAATCTCCGCATTTATCCATTTACTTCACCTCTTCTCTGGTTTGGAATAATCCATTTTAGCCACAGCTTTATTGGTCAACCGTTATTAAGCACAGCAAGAAAATGTTAGCAAAATATGTCCTCCGATTGTATAAGCTGTTTGTTTATAACTTTTTTACATATGTATAGATAAAAAGTGAGACGAAGTCCCCATCATAATTGAAGACTTCGTCTTCAAGCAAAAGGTATGTAGCAGTCTGCTACTTGTATTGTATAAGGTGGACCTTATACAACAGTTCAAAATAACGGCATTCAGTCATCAACTTTACCGGAGCCATCACAGGCAGGGCATTCTACCCTACCAGAGCCATGACAATAGTAGCAAGTCTCGCCGCTATAGAAGGTGCCGGTTCCTCCACAACGCGGGCAAGTTGCTCTGCCAGAGCCACCGCAATGGGTACAAGTGTGGGACATATTAATTTCCTCCTTTCTGCTCATGATAATCTTGTAATAGATTCATGGGCTGTTTTGTCATTGGGTTAACCGTATTCTGCATAGCGTGAGTTTGCAATATTAACCACAGTTGTTCGTAATGATGTGGTTTACACCTCGATGCTATAGCTTAATACTCCAAGAACTCGTCACATGGCTTGCTATTCGGGTTAATGTTTTTATCCTTGGCTTGGCAATAGCCATTAACACAATGTTTGCAATCTGCACATGTATACATTCTATGTACCTCCTTTCATAGTTGGAATTAGCTTTTTGATTAGGCATATTGGGCCAACAAACGCGTAACACAGCGTATGCTTGCGATATTTCGTTCATTGAAAGCAAATGCAGCAAGTCTAAAGGCTAAAGCTTCACCTCTCAATTTATTCACTTATAATTCGATTGTAATTTGAAGAATCAAATATCGCTACTTATGAGTTGTCACATGGTTTAGATGGTTTAGACTCAGCTCATGACAATATATAAGCCTTCCTGTTGCTCCAATGAAAGCGGTGGTCAAAAAGCATCCTCCGCTTGACGATGAGTCTTCGTTCTTGTAAATAGGGCAATCGTCATAGGAATAAGACTTGCAATATCTGCCGTAAATATCATCGTTTACGTCCTTGCCGGACTTACGGCAGGCATAGTGGTTATTCCACCAGTAGTAGGGACAACTCATAAACAACCTCCATGATTTAATTAGGAAACTTTGAATAAGTCCAATATCACAATACCATAGTATTTTTAGAATGTCAAGCATAAGTTTACAATAATATTTATTTTTACCGAGGAGATTCCGATGATAGGAGAAAACATTAAGCGGCTGAGAATGTCGCTGGGAATAAGTCAGGTTGAGCTTGCCTGCAGGCTTAATGTGACCAAACAAAGCGTTTCGAATTGGGAGAATAATAATATTCTTCCGTCAATTGAGATGCTTATCAAGCTTGCTGAAGTTTTCTCGGTATCGACCGATCATATACTTGGACTGGATGAGCGACGCTATATAGAGATTACAGGGCTTTCCGACAGGCAGCTTGCGCATATCCGCATGATTATTGACGATATAAAGGGCATTGATGCGCCGACGGAGTGATTAGAATTATCGGGCATTACTTGTTAACGCTTTCGATGGTCTGCATTAATGACTGAGCATTCACCTTCCTTCTCCGAACCGGGAAAAGCGCTGACATGGCGAAAAGAAGTTGAAATAGCGGTTTCTGTATGATATAATAGAAAAAAGGGAAAACCCGAATACGCAAAGCCCTATTTCATATTAGGAGATGTGCCGTGACACTGCAACAGCTGCGGTATTTCTGCGTAATGGCCGAGGTGCTGCACTATACCAAGGCCGCAAAGCAGCTATACATATCGCAACCAAGCCTGAGCTATGCGCTGTCGGAGCTTAGCAAGGAGCTTGGCGTGCCGCTTTTCGGAAAGAGCGGAAAGCGCACATACCTTACCCAATACGGTGAGGCGTTTCTTCCGTATGCCCGAAATGCCCTTGCGGAGCTGTCAAAGGGCGAAACCGCACTGCTTCAGATCGCCGATACCGCCGCAGGCTGCGTGAATTTCGGCTATATTTTCAGCGTCGGCTTCAGCGTCATGCCTGCATTAATTGATGATTTCTATGAGCAGCAGGGCAGGAACGGCATATCCTTCAACTTCCATCAGGGCACATCGGCGGCACTGCAGACCCAGCTGGCAAACGGTGAGCTGGATCTTGTGCTGACCGCAAGAAGCAATAACGAAAATCTTGAGTGCCTGCCCATATTCAAGCAGGAGCTGTTCTTGGTCGTGTCGAACAAGCATCCGTTTGCCGGAAGAAGCTCGGTGACGCTCAATGACATAAAGGACGAAAAGTACATATCCATCAATACCAACGCTGCCCTGCGCGCGCAGATAGACAGCTGCTTCCACGATGCGGAGCTTGAACCCAAGACCGTTATCGAGGTCGACGACTGCAACGCCATGGCTTCGTTCGTCGGCGCAAGGCTCGGAGTTGCTATTATGCCCAAGACTCCATCGCTGGCGGATTATAAGACCGTCGCAATTCCGATACGCAATCCGGGCATAAGCCGTGATATCTGCCTGCATTGGCGCAAGGATCAGCCGCTCATGCCGGCCGCAAGATGCTTCAGGGATTATCTTGCCGGGCTGGACTTTGAAACCGATTGAACCTGACCCCTTTGGGGGTTTTCTTTGTTTTTTGGAACGCCGCTCATGCCGGCCGCAGGGTGCATTTACAAAAGCTATCGATGAAACCCACAATTATAGAATCCTTCTATGATTACAATCCATTTAAAGTATTTGACACTTTTCGCACGTTCAACTATCATCTAATGGCGGGGCTCATCCCCGGAAAATATTCTGACGCATTAGCGTTAAGATAAAACAAAATAACCCAAAACCTTTTGGAGGAAGACAAATGATTGAACTCATCAACAAGGGTATGTATCTGGTTGACGGCCGCCCGGTCGAATCGGCAGAAGTACCTGCGGAGGAAGCCAGGAAGCAGACCATCGCTTACCGTATCCTTCAGGCTCACAACCACTCCGGCGACCCTGCAAAGCTCAAGATAAAGTTTGATGCTCTCATTTCACACGATATTACCTATGTCGGCATCATACAGCAGGCTCGCGCCTCCGGAATGAAGAAGTTCCCGATGCCCTACGCGCTGACCAACTGCCACAACAGCCTCTGCGCAGTAGGCGGAACCATCAACGAGGATGACCATGTATTCGGACTGTCCGCAGCCAAGAAATACGGCGGTATCTATGTGCCCGCCAATATGAGCGTCATTCATTCCTATGCCCGTGAGCAGATGGCAAAGTGCGGAAGCATGATACTTGGTTCGGACAGCCACACCCGCTACGGCGCTCTCGGCACCATGGCGGTCGGCGAGGGCGGCCCGGAGCTTGCAAAACAGCTTCTCAACAACACCTGGGACAACAATATGCCCGAGGTGGTCATGGTCTATATGACGGGCAAGCCCAAAAAGGGCATCGGGCCGCACGACGTTGCGATCGCGCTCGTCGGCGCAACCTTCGAGTCCGGCTTCGTCAACAACCGCGTGCTTGAGTTCGTAGGCCCCGGCATCAAGAACCTGCCGATGGATTTCCGCAACGGTGTGGACGTAATGACCACCGAGACCACCTGCCTCAGCTCCATCTGGGAGACCGACGAGATCACAAAGGGCTGGTATGAAACCTATCAGCGTCCCGAGGATTATTCCGAGCTCAAGCCAGGCAAGGTCGCCTACTATGACCGCATGATCCATATCGATCTCGATAAGATGGAATCCATGATAGCCCTGCCGTTCCACCCCTCCAATGCCTATACGATACATTATTTCAACGAGCATCGCGAGGAGCTGATGGCAAAGCTTCAGGCAGAGGCCGAAAAGAAGTATCCCAAGCTCAGGGTCGACTATATGTCCAAGCTCCGCGATAACGGCGTTTACGCCACCCAGGGCTTTATGGGCGGCTGCTCCGGCGGTATGTTCGACAGCATACAGGAGGCGGCAGCTATCCTCCGCGGCAAGAGCACCGGCAACGATTATTTCTCCCTCTCCGTCTATCCGACCTCCGTGCCCGTAAGCCTGGAGCTCAACAGGATCGGCGCAATATCCGACCTTATGGAAGCCGGCGCAATCATCAAGCCCAGCTTCTGCGGCCCATGCTTCGGCGCAGGCGATACCCCTGCCAACAACGGCTTCTCCATTCGCCATGCGACACGCAACTTCCCGAACCGCGACGGCAGCAAGCCTGCCGAGGGTCAGTTCGCAAGCGTATGCCTGATGGATGCGCTCAGCATCGCTGCGACCGCCGCTAACGGCGGCATCATCACTGCGGCTACCGATGTGGACTACGACTTTGAATACAAGCCCTTCCATTTCGATAAATCCGTCTATGATAAGAGGGTCTATTACGGCTACGGCAAGGCTGACGAGAGTCAGGAGCTCATCCTTGGGCCCAACATCACCGACTGGCCCAAGATGTACAGGCTTTCCGACAACCTGCTTGTCGAGCTTGCGGCAGTCATCCATGACCCCGTGACCACCACCGACGAGCTTATCCCCTCCGGCGAGACCTCGTCCCTGCGCTCGAATCCCATCAAGCTCTCCCAGTACGCGCTCTCCCGCCGCGTTCCCGAATATCCCGGCAGGGCGAACGCCATTGCAGCCATCGAGAAGGAGCATATCGAGGGCAAGAACCCGGCTCATCTCGTTGAGATACTCGGCAGGGTGGGCGATCCCTCGGAGCTTATGGCAAACACCCAGTACGGCTCCTGCGTATTCGCCAACAAGCCCGGCGACGGCTCCGCACGCGAGCAGGCCGCTTCCTGCCAGAAGGTGCTCGGCGGTTTTGCCAACATCTGCTATGAATTTGCGACCAAGCGCTATCGCTCAAACTGCATCAACTGGGGCATTCTGCCCTTCACGATAGATAAGGAGACGGAGTTCAACTATGAACCCGGCGACTGTGTGTTCGTGCCCGGCATCCGCAATGCCATCGAAAACGGCATCGAGGATATCCCTGCAAAGGTCATCACCAAGGACGGCAGGGTCGATGATATCATGCTTCATGTCAAGGGTCTTACCCCCGATGAGAAGAAGATTATCCTTGAAGGCTGCCTGATGAACTACTATGCTTCGATGAACAAATAACCGAAATCCTCAGGAGGAATACTCATAATGCAGAAAATACAGATGAAAACTCCGCTCGTCGAGATGGACGGCGATGAAATGACCAGAGTTCTCTGGGGCATGATTAAGGACACCCTCATACTCCCCTTTGTAGATCTCAAGACCGAATACTACGACCTTGGCCTGCTCCACAGGAACGAGACCAAGGACCAGGTCACCATTGATGCGGCAAACGCCACCAAGAGGCTTGGCGTTGCGGTCAAGTGTGCGACTATAACCCCCAACAAGCAGAGAATGGTCGAATATCCCCAGCTCACCGAGATGTGGAAGAGCCCCAACGGAACCATCCGTTCCATCGTCGGCGGCACCGTGTTCCGTGCCCCGATCGTCATAGACTCCATCAAGCCTGCGGTCAAGAACTGGAAAAAGCCCATCACCATCGCCCGTCACGCCTACGGCGATGTATATAAGGCAGTCGATATGTACACCGAAGAGCCCGGCGAAGCCGTTCTGACCTTCACCGGCATTTCCGGCGAGCAGAAGAGCCTTTCCGTTCAGAAGGTAAACGGCCCGGCGGTATGGCAGGGCGCACACAACCTTGAAAGCAGCATCCGTGCTTTCGCAAAGGCATGCTTCCAGTACGCCATCGATACCAAGCAGGATCTGTGGTTCTCCACCAAGGACACCATCGCCAAGGTCTATGACGGCGAGTTCAAGAAGGTCTTTGAGGAGGAGTTTGAAAACAATTACAAGGCAAAGTTCGAGGAGCTGGGCATCACCTATTTCTACACCCTCATCGACGACGCTATCGCAAGGGTGATCCGCAGCGAGGGCGGCTACATCTGGGCCTGCAAGAACTATGACGGCGACGTTATGAGCGATATGGTCTCCACCGCCTTCGGTTCCCTCGCTATGATGACCTCCGTACTCGTCGCACCCGACGGCACGACCGAGTATGAAGCGGCGCACGGCACCGTGACCAAGCATTATTACAGGTATCTGAAGGGCGAAGCCACCTCCACCAACCCCGTCGCCACCATCTTCGCATGGAGCGGCGCACTGAGAAAGCGCGGTGAGCTTGACGATATTCCCGAGCTGGTGAACTATGCCAACAAGCTTGAGGAATCGGTATTCGATACCCTCAACGCAGGCTATATGACCAAGGACCTCGCAGGCATCGTGGAGCCCGGCTTCACCGCGATCCCCGTGACCAGCGCTGAATTCCTTGCAAAGATCAAGGAAAATCTTGAAGCAAAACTGGCTTGATCCTTTTATGAAACAGGGGAGGCGCCCGGCGGTGCTTCCCCTTGACAGATATTTACCGGAGGAACAAAATGGAACTTAAAACCACAGGCGTTGCGGGCACCATGGAGTCGAGCGACATCCAGATAGTTCTGGAGCCTCGCACTGAGGGCGGCATCGAGGTCTCCCTCACCAGCAGCGTTATGAATCAGTTCGGCAGGCAGATAGTGAAGGTCATTCGTGAAACGCTTTCCGAGCTTAATATTGAAAATGCGTTCGTTACCGCAGTTGACAAGGGCGCACTCGACTGCACCATCAGGGCAAGGGTCTCCACTGCAGCCTACCGTGCGGCGGAGAGCAGCGACTATGTTTGGAGGGTCAAAAAATGAGCGAAAAGCGATATGTTAAGGACAGGCTCAGGAGGAGCATGATGTTCGTCCCCGGCAATAACCCGGCAATGGTCAGGGATGCCTATATCTACGGGGCGGATTCCATCATGTTCGACCTTGAGGACTCCGTATCCTTTGCGGAAAAGGATGCGGCGCGTTTTCTCGTCTATAATGCGCTCATGGATATGCGCTACGGCTCCAAGGAGCTTGTGGTTCGCATCAACGACCTTGCGAGCGGACTCGGCGTACAGGATCTTGAAGCTATCGTGCGTGCGGGCGTGCATGTAGTGCGCCTCCCCAAGACCGAAACCGCTCAGGACGTCATCGACTGCGAGCGTGAGATAGAGCGTATCGAGCGTGAAAACGGAATTCCCGTCGGCGCGACCGGCATGATGGCGGCCATAGAATCGGCAAACGGCGTGCTCAACGCCTATGCCATTGCCCACGCAAGCGACCGTCTTATCGGCATTGCGCTCGGCGCAGAGGACTTCGTGACCGACCTTAAGACCACGAGAGCGGACGGCACAGAGCTGTTCTTCGCAAGGAATATGATACTCCTTGCCGCAAGGACCGCCGGCATTGCCGCACTCGACACAGTCTATTCCGATATCAACAACGAGGAGGGCTTCCTCAACGAGGTCAGGCTCATCAAGACCTTGGGCTTTGACGGCAAGAGCGTCATCAATCCCCGACAGATCGAGCCGCTGCATAAGGCGTTCATGCCCAGCGAGAAGGATCTGCGCAAGGCAAGGGCGACCGTTGAAGCCATCGAGGACGCCAAGGCAAGGGGCTCCGGCGTCGCTTCGCTCAACGGAAAGATGATAGACAGGCCCGTTGAAATTCGCGCAAGAAGGCTTTTGAATCTTGCCGAACACGCATCCGAATTCAAAGTAGAGGAGGTATAAGCATGGACGGAACAAAGCTTTCTTCTATACACGGTATTGACGATATCAGCTATCACGGCGAATATACCGGAACAAAGGTCAAGAACAGGGAGACCTTCCGCCAGAGGATGAGCAGCGACGGCAAGCTCGTCCCCTCCATCGAGGACGCCATCAAGGCGGTCGGGCTCAAGGACGGCATGACGATATCCTTCCACCACCATTTCAGAAACGGCGACTATATCGTCAACATGGTCATGGACGCCATTGCAAAGATGGGCATCAAAAACCTTGTCGTTGCGGCAAGCTCCCTTCAGGCCATACATGCGCCCCTCGTCGAGCACATCAGGAATGGCGTGGTCAAGCGCATCGAAACCAGCGGCCTTAGGGGCAAGCTCGCGACCGAAATATCCCACGGACTCATGGACACTCCCGTGGTATTCCGCTCCCACGGCGGCCGTGCCGCTGCGATAGCCGCAGGCGAACTTCATATTGACGTAGCTTTCCTGGGCGCTCCTTCCAGCGATGATTACGGCAACGCCAACGGCTTCAGCCGTGTCGAGGGCCACACCACCAACTGCGGAAGCCTCGGCTATGCTATGGTCGATGCACAGTACGCCGATAAGGTAGTCATTCTGACCGAATGCCTGGTGGATTACCCCAATACCCCCTGCGCCATTCCGGAGGATAACGTTGACTATGTTGTAAAGGTGGACAGCGTCGGCGATCCCAAGGGCATCATGAGCGGCGCAACACGCTATTCAAAGGACCCCAAGGAGCTTTTGATAGCAAAGATGACTGCAGAAGTCTGCGAAGCCTCCGGCTATCTCTACGACGGCTTCTCCATGCAGATGGGCTCCGGCGGCGCGTCCCTCGCGGCATGCCGCTATATCCGTGAAAAGATGATAGCTCAGAACATTAAGTGCGGCTACGCTCTTGGCGGCATCACCGGACAGATCACCCAAATGCACGAGGAGGGCCTTATCAAAAAGGTGCTGGACGTTCAGTCCTTCGACCTTATCGCGGCGGAATCGCTGAAAAATGATTTCTATCATCAGCAGATCTCCGGCGAGGATTATGCAAGCTATGCCAATAAGGGTTCAGCGACCCATCAGCTCGACTTCTGCATCCTCTCCGCGCTCGAGATAGACAATAACTTTAATGTCAACGTCGTGACCGGCTCTGATGGCATCGTCATGGGTGCGATCGGCGGCCATCCCGATGCGGCGGCAGGCGCAAGCCTGACCATCATCGTCGGCCCGCTGTACAGGGGCAGGATACCCACCGTTGTCGAAAAGGTCACAACCGTTACCACCCCCGGCAGCGTTGTTGATGTCTTCGTGTCTGAGCAGGGCATCGCCGTCAATCCCTCGCGTCCCGAGATCAAGGAACGCCTCATTGCGGCAGGTCTGCCCGTCTATGACATAGAGGAGCTTCAGAAGAGGGCGTATCGCATAGTCGGAAATCCCGAACCCATTAGGTTCAAGGATAAGGTCATTGGGCTTATCATGTATCGCGATAATACGATAATTGATGTAGTCAGGGAGATAGACGAATATTCATTCGACTAACTCCCCGAAATCGACGAATACACATTGGAGTAATAGAATAATTCGCCGAGTTCCCCGGAGATAGACGAATATAAATCGGATTGATAGAATAATTCGTCGAGTTCAACTGAAATTGACGAAAAAACCGGACAGGTATTGTATCAGCCGGATATCAATTTAGATTAAGCCATCTTTAGTAATCATTTTTGCTTTGGCACGCTGCTCCTATCGGTCAGCGTGCTAAAGCGTTTTTGGAGTGAGGAAGAAATACCCTGCGAACGAAAGTCACGGCTTTTTCGGGTCTGCGGCGGTATGTGCTGTTTATGGCGGATTGCACACAGAAGCGCATGGCGGATATTGATGCTTAGCAGCGTTCTATTGTAGCTTGCCTTAGCTCCGCCTCCGGCTTCCGGCTTTCTGCGGCCGGTGCCTGCCTTGACATAACTACCTTGATTTGTTATAATTTTCGTGTTTCGTGGAATGGGGACAGGCTCCTTGCTCCACGGAACGATTGTTGCATATGCAGCGGGGGAAAATACAGAAAACAGGAGGTATGAATGATTCTCACCGTGATCTGCGATGTGCTCGGCAGGGAGAATAACGGAACGACCATTGCCGCTATGAACCTTGTCCGCTCCATGCGCGAGCATGGGCACACCGTCAGGGTGGTATGCGCCGATGAGTTTCGGCGCGGAGAAAAGGACTTTTATGTAGTTCCTACGCTGAACCTTGGCCCGCTGAACGGCTATCTGGCCAAGAATGGAGTCTCGCTTGCAAAGGTGGACGAGGCGGTCATCGCCGCCGCGCTCGACGGAGCGGACGCAGTGCATATAATGATACCCTTCATGCTCGGATGCAAGGGCGTCAGGATGGCGCTGGAGCGGGATATCCCCATTACCGCAGGCTTCCATTGTCAGGCGGAAAACTTTACCACCCACATCTTTATGATGAACTCCAAGCTTGTGAACAGGCTGGTCTACAAAATCTTTTACCGCAATGTATATAGATATGTCGACTGCGTTCACTATCCGACGGAGTTTATCCGCTCCGTTTTCGAACGGGTAATCAACACCACCGTCCCCAACCGTGTCATATCCAACGGAGTGAACAGGCGATTCCGCCCGGCGCCTGCCGAAAAGCCGGAGGAGCTTCGCGATAAATTCGTCATACTGTTCACAGGACGGTACAGCAAGGAAAAACGGCACAGAGTGCTGATAGACGCCGTCAACAGGTCAAAGTACCGCGAACGGATACAGCTCATCTTTGCCGGAAGCGGCCCGCAGGAGAAAAAGCTGCGTGAGTATGCGCAGAAACTGCCGAATATGCCCATCTTCAGCTTCTTCACAAGGGAAGAGCTGGTGAAGGTCATCAACTATTCGGATCTGTATGTTCATCCTGCGGAGATAGAGATCGAAGCCATTGCCTGTCTTGAAGCGATAAGCTGCGGAGTCGTGCCGATAATTGCGGATTCTCCAAGGTGCGCAACCAAGTATTTTGCCCGTGAGCCGAACAACCTGTTCAGGGTCAACGATTCGGAGGACCTCGCATCCAAGATTGATTGGTGGCTCGATAATCCGGAGGAGCGCAAACGCTGCGGCGAAGGGTATTTGGGCTATGCAAAGCAATTCGATTTCGATCACTGCATGGATGAGATGGAGTCCATGATAGCCGATACGGTCGCCGTGCACGCCAAGGCAAGGGCGATAGAGTGCGCGGAACAGCTTGCCGCATTGGGACAGGAACATGAAGAACCCGTTGAGTCCCCCGTGGACGGAGTAGGGGTCAAGCATGTCTAAACCCAAGATCGTCTACTATACGGACGAAGTGAACGAGGATTTTGCCGGGACTTCTATCAAGCAGGTCGAGGTGGGAAAGGATTTCCCGTTTGCCCCGACAAATAAGGCATGGCGTATTCTCGAATGGATGGCATACTACCTGGTTGCCGTTCCGCTGGTATCCATCTTCTGCTACCTTTTCTGCGGCTTTCGCATCAAGAACCGTTCGGCGCTCAAAAGGCTAAAAAAGCAGCATAAGGGCGGATACTTCATCTATCTGAACCACACACATTTTACCGACGCCTTTGTAGGCCCTCTTGTGTCGCTCCCCTATAAGGCGCACATAATCGCAAACCCCGATGCGGTTTCGATAAAGGGACTAAGGACGTTTGAGCAGATGATAGGCTGCATACCGCTGCCAACCGGCTTCAGCGGAATGCCCAAGTTCATGCAGGCGTTGAAGCTCAGGCTCGACCAGGGCAGGGGCATCGCTATCTGCCCGGAGGCGCATATCTGGCCTTACTGCAATTTTGTACGCAATTTTCCGTCGGCATCGTTCAAGTATCCCTGCAAATGGGACGTTCCGTCGATCGCCGTTGCGGTAACATACCAGAGGCGGAAGGGTATCCTTAAATTCATAAAAAAACCTCGCAGGACATTATATGTAAGCGAACCGTTTTTCCCCGACAGTACGCTTTCGGTCAAGGAAGCGAGCGAAAAGCTTCGCAACGAGGTGCATGAGTTTCTGGATGAGACCTGCAGGCGGTATTCGGACTATGCGTACATTCAGTACATCAAAAAGGAATCATAACATTTAATTCTTCATCATCAAGGGCTGCCGCCAAAGCATAGTTCGCTTTTGCGGCGG
>ULTO01068897.1_pt1 | contig 13386 bp, 11 predicted proteins | sample 1957601 | NCBI WGS metagenome assembly ULTO01 (sample SAMEA4835734, study PRJEB28245) | human gut metagenome | biome: gut microbiome; material: fecal sample | place: Denmark | collected 2008 | reverse complement strand
TGCACCCGTTAGATAATGCTCATGCCGAGCGTACCAAAAAAGAACCTCTTGAAATCTGAGTATTTCAAGAGGTTCTTCCTTTATTTATACACCCTCATCATCGTCTTCATCAACAGAAGAATTGCCCGATGGAGAACTGTCATTTCCTTCAGTATCCAGTAATTGATCTTTACTGATACTCACCTCCCCCATCTTAGAGATTTTTACCACCAAAGGCAAATATTCATCACTCATCACATCAGGTGAACCAACACTGGCTGCAAAACAAAGATTGTTACCTTCAGTTTTTACATAGACAATACCCAGTAATCCACCAGAGGCCTTGGTATGAGAATCCAAGTATTTTTCAAAGGCAGCTTTGGTAAAACTACGTTTGAAGAATTCAGAACCGTCGCTTCTAATAATCCGAACAGTAATCTTATTATCGTGATACTTAGTATTTTCATCTACCTTAACGAGCGGCAAACTGTCATCTGCTTCTCGTTTTACCACCACTTTATATGTAGCGCCCAACCATTCAATGCTTCTAGACTGCTCATACTCACTCATCTTGAGTGTTTGCTTTTTAACTTTGACAACAGGTTTAGGAGCTATAATGATGTTGCTTTTCTTTTTCTCAGCACACGAAGCCATTATACCTATAGCCAGAGCCATGAAAAATAAGTAATTGATTCGTTTCATTGCTTTTTTATTTTAATGCTACAAAAGTAGTAAAAAAAAATGAAATAAACACGGGTTACCCGTTAAAAAACAAAAAAAGCATCGACTTTCACAAGCCGATGCTCCGAATCTACCTAAATACTAACTAATAAATTTCCTATTGAATCTTACACGATATAATAAAAGTTCAGTTTATGAATTCTAATCAGTAGTTTGACGTCATCACGAAGAAAAGGTTTAATGCAAGTCTAAAAAAAATGTATTTTTTCTTCATTAAATGCTTTTTTTCTCTTAAAAATGCTACTTTTCTTCTTTTTAAAGCAAATTTACCCTTTTTATTTTGAGAATTAAACATTTTGTCGTATCTTTGCAAACAAAAAGAAACATTTTGTATGAAAAAGATTCTATTATTCATAATAACTGCCAGCATTTTCACCTTTTCTTCTTGCTTTCAGAAAGAGCAAACGCAAGAAAAGGAGCAAGTCATCGACACTATTCCAATGATGGTGATGCAAATACAAAAATGCAACCGACTATATACGGCAGAAGCCCATGTTCACAAAATTATCACCCACGATGATCAACTGAATCTGAAAGGTTCTTTTTTCAGAAAGAACTTCAACATTCATGTACCTGGTTCAAACAGGAAAGTTGCAATCCCTATGAATGCAACCATCAAGGCTTCCGTAGACTTCCAAGGGTTTTCCAATCAAAATGTGTTACGCAAAGGTGACAAGATAGAAATCATTCTGCCAGACCCAAAGCTGACACTCACGAGCAGTAAGATAGACCACAATGCGGTAAAACAATATGTTTCCATTGCCCGCAGCAATTTCAGTGATGCAGAACTCACCCAACTAGAGCAGCAAGGCAGACAAAGCATCATCAATGATATTCCGAATCTTGACCTCATGGAACAAGCTCGTCTCAGTGCTGCAAATACTCTGATTCCGATGCTCAAGAACATGGGATTCAAGGAAGAAAATATCAAGATTAGCTTCCGTAAGAAATTCACAATCCAAGACTTGAAGGAATTCATTTCAAATGGATTGAATGACAATAAAACAATAGAAAAGAGAACAGCCTCTAGCCAGGCATCAAATAAAGAGGACTAAGATATGAAAAAATATGGAATCATAATCATTTTATTCCTTATTATAATAATAGGTGGAGCACTCTATTGGCTTAATAAAGACAATACAATGAACGTGGCAACGGAAGAAAAGACCACCCTTTCACCAACCCAAGTAGAAAGTATTGAGGCTATCGGGCAATGGGAATTTCTTGCCATCAACGATGAGGAACTCGTTGATACAACCCGACATGGTTTCTTTGGTGACGATCAATTGGTACGTATCTATTATGGTACCCTGCGTCTCGGCATTGACATGAAAGACGTAAAGGAAGGATGGATACAGACGGATGAAAAGAAAGATTCCATAGTCTGCACCCTTCCCCCAATCCGACTCCTCGACAACAATTTCATAGACGAGGCAAAGACTAAAAGTTTCTTTGAAGAAGGAAAATGGACTGGCGCTGACCGACAGGCTATGTACGACAGAGCTTACGTTATGATGAAAAAGCGTTGCTTGACACCTGTGAATTATCAGACGGCAAGAAGAAATGCCAAGCAGCAATTCAAAGACATGTTCAAGACAATGGGATTCACTAACGTTAGAATAGAATTCGAAGACTGAGGGTAGAATTACCTTCAGTCTCCCAAAACGGAAGTAACTAAACATATTCCGTTCATAAAAAGACAAGAGAGTTATCAGGGCGCAAGCCTAATTATTAATTATCATTTTTAAATTAAAACATAAGAGAGATGGATGCTATCAATGATTTTTTCACAGCCTTTAGTTCATTCCTTTGGGGATGGCCTATGATTATTTTATTGTTGGGAACTCATATTTTTCTAACCATCCGCCTGCGCTTTCCACAGCGCAAGATATTCCAGGCTATCAAATTGTCTGTCAAGAAAGACAAGAAGGCAACGGGTGATGTTTCTCAATTCGGAGCACTAGCCACTGCCTTGGCAGCCACCATCGGTACGGGTAACATCATCGGTGTGGCTACAGCCATAGCATTAGGTGGACCAGGTGCTGTCCTTTGGTGCTGGCTCACCGGTGTTTTCGGTATTTCTACCAAGTATGCAGAGGGACTTCTTGCCGTAAAATATCGAGTTAAGACAACACGAGGAAAGATGCTGGGAGGTCCGATGTATGCTCTAGAAAAGGGATTGGGCTGGAAATGGCTTGCCATCCTCTTCGCAACCTTTGCCGCCCTTGCTTCTTTTGGTATTGGCAGCACAGTTCAAGCTAATGCCATCTCAACCCTTGTAGAGAATCAATATGGCATTTCTCCTTTCCTTACAGGCTCGATAGTTACCATTTTAGGAGCAGCCGTAATCATTGGTGGTGTAAAGACAATCTCTAAGGTTTGTGGAATGCTTGTACCTTTCATGGCCCTATTCTATGTATTGGGCTGTATTTATATTCTCATTGTAAATCATGCCTACATTCTCCCTGCCCTACAGATTATCTGCGAATCAGCTTTTACAACAAAAGCTGCTGGTGGTGGTTTTGCAGGTAGTACACTGATGCTTGCAGCCCGTTATGGTATTGCCCGTGGCCTTTTCTCTAATGAGAGTGGACTTGGTTCTGCGCCAATTGTTGCCGCAGCTGCTCAAACCCGCAATCCCGTTCGACAGGCATTAGTTTCATCAACAGGAACATTCTGGGATACAGTCATCATCTGCGCTCTAACAGGACTGGTAATCACCAGCAGTATCATAGCCTATCCTGATATAGACTATCATGATGGAGCAGCACTTACCAAAGCAGCTTTTAGTAAAATACCATATATTGGAGCTCCATTACTAACATTTGGTCTGACCACCTTTGCTTTTAGTACTACACTAGGTTGGAGTTATTATGGCGAACGTTGCGTAGAATACCTGAAGGGAAAGAAATGGATGCTTTGCTATCGCATTCTCTACATTGTCAGTATATTTGCAGGAAGTGTCATCAGTCTCGGTCTGGTATGGAACATAGCTGATTGCATGAATGCTCTTATGGCTATTCCAAATCTCGTCTCTTTACTATGTCTTAGTGGAATTATTGTGCATGAAACAAGAAAGTATCTTTGGCGCGACCGTTTAGATCAGGATATGGAGGAAAGCGAATTACAGGAAGTAGAAGACAAATAATCGTGCAAACGATTGTCCTGAAGAAATAGCAGAAAACTATATATTTTTGTTTCATCCTACCATTTTCTTTTGTACCTTTGCAGCAGAAAAGGTAACTTTATAGAAAATATAGGTTAAAAGAGATTTTATTAGTTTTTGTTGATTAAAAAATGCCCAGGCAGCAGTGATGCTATCCTGGGCTTTTTGTTTTATATGCTCTATTCACTTATATTCTGTAATCATCAACAAGAATTTTCACTTCTTATTCAGCATTTATCTGCAAATGCTTCATTCCGTGTCCACCCCACGTTGTATAATTGACGAATTGGAATCCCATACGAGTATAAAGGCTTTCAGCTCTTGGATTGCCTTTATCAACCAATAATCCAACCTTCGGAATACCAAGTTCCTTACCACGTTGTACGGCAGCATTCAACAAAAGCTTTGCAATCCCCTTACCTCTATAGCTACTGGAAACAGCCAAACTGTCGAGATAGTATTCACCTTCTTGAGTCTCAGCATCCATACCCGAATAATCAATTCCAAAGGTAGCAAGAGCCTCATCTACAAATCTTTTGCGCAAAGTCTTAAGTTGAGCTCCATCATAAGCTACCAAGATGCCAGCAACCACACCATCAGTAGTCATTGCCATCAACACATTTCGGTAACTATACTGGCTATCCTCCATCTTTACCAGACGTTCCATCAACTGATGAAAATCAGCCAATGTATGACGAGGTCCGGCAAAATTCTGACAACACTCCGTATTCATCGCTTCCATAATGAGCGATGCTATATGCGAAGCTTTATCTGGGGTTGCTTGTTCTATATGTATCTTCATTTTCGTTTAGTTTTTACAATTACGAATGCAAAGATAATAATAATTAACGAGATAAACAAAACTTTTTCTTTTTCTTTACTTTTGTTTCACAAAGATTTTATATCTTTGCCCCATAATTCAATAACAAATGTTAAGATAGAGGCTACCAGATTGTCACAACATCAATTTCCCAGAGTAAAAAGCTATCAAAAATCAATTGATAATATAAGTTCTCTATCCTTCATGTTTGGGTAGAGACCTTCATTATTATTATAATCTTTTGTAAAAACTGACAATTAAAGACTTTTTCTTTGCTGATTCCAAATAATAATGCTAACTTTGCGCACGAAATTGTTTTATCTTGAGAAGACAAAGAGACAGAAAGATTGTAATGATATGGAAAAAATACTAATAGTTGAAGACGACATCGCATTTGGAACCATGATTCAGACATGGCTCAGGAAGAAAGGATTCGAAGTTGAAAAAACGACTTCGGTGAAAGCAGCTATACAGGCTTGGGAGAAGTTGGAAAGTGGATTTGATCTGGTGCTATCCGACCTTCGTCTTCCAGACCATGATGGTATTTTCTTATTGCAATGGATGAGAAAGCACGGCGTGCAAGTACCTTTCATCGTCATGACCAGCTATGCAGAGATTCAGAACGTAGTACTCGCCATGAAGTCGGGTGCTACAGATTACGTAGCCAAACCTTTTCATCCGGATATTCTCCTGGAAAAGATTAAGGAAGCCATAAAAAATCATAACACAAGCTCTCAATCAGAGAAAAATATAGAGCAGAGGGAGGCAACAGGAAATCAGGAGCCAATAGATAATAAAAAAGTATCAGAAAATACGGAATCTAAAGGAAATGTAGATGTTCCTAAATATCTTGAAGGTGAAAGTGAGGCTTCAAGAAAACTCTATAGTTTCGTATCTCTGGTTGCTCCTACTCCTATGTCGGTTCTCATTCTAGGTGCAAGCGGAACGGGTAAGGAATATGTGGCTCGTCGCATTCATGAATTAAGCCAGCGGGCAGGAAAGCCTTTCTTTGCACTCGACTGTGGAGCCATTCCTAAGGATGTGGCAGCATCAGAATTCTTCGGTCACAGCAAGGGAGCCTTTACGGGAGCAGACCAAGACAAAAAGGGAGCCTTTGAAATAGCAAATGGCGGTACACTCTTCCTGGACGAAATGGGAAACTTGAACTATGAAGTGCAAGTGCAACTGCTTCGTGCCCTTCAGGAGCGAAAAATTCGTCCATTGGGCAGCAACAAGGAAATCGACATCGACATCCGACTGGTTTGCGCCACGAACGAAAATCTGGCACAGCGTGTAGCAGAGGGAAACTTCCGCGAAGACCTATACCACCGCATCAACGAGTTTACCATCTACATGCCGGAGTTGAAAGACCGTGGTGCCGATCTCTTCCTCTTTGCTGATCTCTTTATCAAACATGCCAACAAAGAACTCAATAGAAACGTGGAAGGACTTGATGGTAAGGCGAAGGAGAGAATCGCCTCTTATAACTGGCCAGGAAACCTGCGCGAATTGAACAATGTGATGAAACGTGCCACTCTTCTTGCCACAGGCAGATACATTGGAGTAACAGAACTGGAACAGAGTATGGCTCATATTCAGCCACAAGCTCCTACCACCCTGCATGATGAGGAAACAGAACTGCAGCGTATAGAAGCAGCACTAAAAGCGGCAGGAGGTAACAAGAGTAAAGCTGCACAATTGCTTGCTGTGGATAGAAAGACGCTGTATAACAAGATGAAAAAGTACGGCATCTGAGGAACTTTCCCCAATATTTTGGGGAAAAATTCCACACTTGTTCCACAACTTCCACAAAGTTAAGATTTGGCACAAAATTGCATATTAACTGATTATCAACCATTTACTAAAAAAAGGAATCTTTTGGCACGCAGATTGTGATATTAGATTGTGAACTCGCAAACAAGCAACAATGCAAGTAAGACGGTTCATTAAAGTAAAAATAATATTCACAATAAAGATTATGAAAAAGTTAGTATTCGCAGCTATCGCTGCCATGGTAATGGTATCAGTTAGTAATGTATTCGCCAACAACAAGATGGCAAGTGTTTCATCAGTAGCTCCAGTAGACACAGTTGCTCCTGCAGAACCAGCAGACACAACAGTTGAGAAGACAACTCCAGCAGAGACTCCAGCTGATTCTACAACAGCAACAACAGATTCAACTGTAGCTAAGTAATATCACCTTCAAAAAACAGTAATAAACAGAAGAAATAGAAAGACATTAAATATCAGTAATTACGCTTCGCTTTCAATTAGGCAGGAGACTAATGATAAAATTCATTGGTCTCCTGACTTGTTTTTAGCCCTTTCTTTTCTTTAAATCAGTTTTTTGCATTATCTTTGCAGAAGATAAGCTGCACTCGGCAATCTGAAAGCAAGCTTTCATTGCGCTCGTTTGCACTATCTTTGCAAAAGATAATTAAGTAAGTAGATTTCACATGCACAAAAACAATATTCCACTCAAGGTAGCCCTCGGCTATTGCATTATTGCCATTATCATGATTCTGGCAATCAGTCTCGTATATAGCAACACCAAGAGCATCATCGCCATCAACGAAGCATCCCGTGAGTACATCAAGAAAAAGGATGCAGCCGACAGTACCATGACTTCTCTGCTCAAAGAAGAGCAGAAGAACTTGAAGCAACTCTCTGATGCAATGGCAGGGAAATCTACGTCCAATTATCTGCAAGATAAGGTTAAAAGTCTGAATACCGGCAAGGATTCTATCGTTGTTCATTCCAAAGCCCCACAAACCCACGAGGCAAAGAAAACTACGGTGGAAGTAATGAAGACCCGCCGAGGATTCTTCCGCCGACTAGCTGATGCTTTCAAGAAAGAGCATGCAGAGACGCTAAGCATCAAGCAAGACAGCAACAGAGCCATCATTGATTCTATCACAACTCCTGTGAATGTGGCAGAAAATGTAGCCAACATTCTGGACCAGATAGACAAGAAGGAGAAGGTGGCTACGCAAGATCATAAGGAAAGTATCAACAAAGAGATGGAAGACTTGAAAATAATCAGTACAAAACTTGCCTTACGTTCTGCCAAGCAACTGAGTGATGTGCACCAAAGGGAACGTGACTCTATGCAAAAAGCCATCAACAAAGCGATGGCTGCCCGTAAACAGCTATTGTGGCAAATAGGTTTGCTTACACTAGTAACCTTCCTTGCGATTATCGTCATGATTTGGTTCATCTGGCGCGATGCAAGAAAAGAACGCATCTACCGGGAGAATCTTGAGGCAGCCAACGAAGAAATTCAACGCATCATGAACCAACGTGAACGACTTCTTCTCACCATTACGCACGATATCAAGGCTCCAGCAGCCTCCATTTCCGGCTTCATCGACCTGATGAAAGAATATGTCAAGGAAGCACAAGGCATTGAGTGTCTTCAAAATATCAAGAACTCTGCTGCTCATCTTTCCCGACTAGTAGCCTCTCTTCTCGATTATCATCAGTTAGAAAATGGACTGATGAAGGTTCAGCCTGTCTCTTTCTCTCCTACTCAACTGGTAAAGGAATCAGTAGAGGGAATGCGATTGCGAGCCGAAGAGAAAGGCTTAGCCATTTCGTATGAGATGACGATGGGAATGAAAAAGGAAGCAAATCAGGAGAATGAAACAGACAAGGAATTATTCCTAGCCGATGCTTTCCGTATTCGTCAGATTCTGGATAATCTGGTGAGCAATGCCATCAAATATACCGATCACGGAAGTGTCAACATTGAGGCACGAGTTTCCAAAATCATGGGTAAACTGACACTCACCATGAGCGTGAAAGATACGGGTAAAGGAATGACCGATGAGGAAAAGCGGAAAGTATTCCAGGCATTCACCAGATTAAAGAGTGCACAAGGCATCGAGGGAACAGGCCTGGGCTTGTCTATCACTCAAGAACTGGTGTCGCTTCTCGGTGGAGAAATTCTACTTCGTTCTACCTTGGGCAAAGGTTCCAATTTCATCGTTACGCTACCTATAGAACCTGCCCCAAAAGATGATTCGCAGGAGGATATCAAACAAACATCTGATTATCAAAAAGAAGAGAACTCAGCCAACCAAAAGAAAGTTCCACAAGAATTTGTAAACCATAAGGTTTTGATTCTTGATGATGACAAACTTCAGCTTCAGCTTCTTCAGGAAATGCTGCGACGCATAGCAGGCGATTCCTGGCAAGTATTCGCCTGCAATCATGTGATTGATGCACTCACCATCCTGCACAATGAGCAGCCAGCCCTCATGCTGATGGACATAGAAATGCCAGAAATGAATGGTACAGAGATGATTACCCACATCAACCATACCAATATGACTGTCATTGCTATGACAGCGCATGATACGAGTATCCGGGAACAACTTATAAAAGCAGGCTTCGACGACTGTCTGTTCAAACCATTCAGCATAGAGAAGTTATCAGCTATCCTGGGAATAGATTCTGAACCTCAATCCCACTTTGACGCTCTTCTGGCTTTTGCAGAGGGCGATGAAGAGGCAGCAAAAGAGATACTCAACACCGTGAAGCAGGAACTGGCAGAACATCTTAAGAATTTGAAAGAAGCCATGGAAGAGGATTCCTTATCTATAGATAAAATAGGAAAAGCTGCTCACAAACTTCTGCCGATTGCCAGTATGATGCAGATGAGTTGTCTGGAAGAACTGAAGGCACTATCACCAGAACACATCCATGAGAATGGAGAAGAAGAGATTAGGAAGAAATTGAAGGTTGTTGCAGATTGCTTGCAGCACGTGCTGGAACAGAGTTTCTAGCACGCGCCTTCCCTTTTATTCCCTGATTTGCTGCGGCGTCAGCCCTGTATGCTTCTTGAAATAACGACAGAAGAAACTGACATCGGCAAAATGAAACTCCCAAGCCATCTCCTTGATGCTTTGCGTAGTTCGCTTAAGATGCATCTTAAGCTGCAGAATCACGTATTGGTCGATGATGGTCTTGGGGGTATGCCCCGTTACCTGGTTCACGATGTTGGTGAGATATTTCGAGGAGATATTCATCTGTTCGGCATAATAGTTCACATCCCTTGATATCTTGTAATCCTTCTCCAGCAGCATCATAAACCGATTGAACAGTTCTCTTACGCGATACGATTTCACTTCATCTGGTCGGTATTGCGGATTGCGCTGAAGATACTCATGAAAACCGATGAAGAACGCCTTCAACTGACACAATACCAATTGGGAGATACAAGTACACTCCGATTGGTCGAAATAAACTTTTAATAGGGCAAACATACCATTGATGATGTTTGTCACCACGGGGGTATCCTGTCTGCATCTGTCTTCCCGTAAGGAAGAATAAACCGTCTGTTCCAGTTGCAGACTTGCTTCACGAAGCAAGGATGGATTATATTTCAGGATTTCCACTTGGAAGCTGTTCGCAGTTTGAGGGGATTTGCAATCCCCGTTTTCAGTTTCTGGGGATTTGCAATCCCCTTCAACCTTCAGTTCCACCACATCATTCGGGAACAGCGTAATCACCGCCCCCTCATAAAGTTGCCAATCCTTATAATTCACCTGTAGCCTCGCCTTTCCTTTCCGGCAAATCAATATTGCTCCGTAAGTCAATACTTGCGGACCCTCCTGCCATTCCTCCAAACCAGAGCAGGAAAGGCTTGCTTCCTGATAACTGCTTAATTCTGATAATTCCATCTACACCTTATTATATATAGAGTTATTATGTCTCTTTATTCCTATTTCGGTTGCAAAATTACACAAAATATGTGACATAAAAGAACTATTATTCCCAAATCGTCCATCCGCCGCGAAAAATTTAAAGTGATTGTTCGCCCAAAACTCCGTACCTTTGCACCCGAATTTCAAAAAGCAAGAATCAATGATTAAGAACATCTTATTGGTAAGCCTTCTGCTTGCAGGAGGAACTCTTTGGGCTCCGGCTCAATCACAAGCCACAGAAGGGGCGGCAACATCCTTGCCTGTCAGCAAGAAAGAAAACATGACTATCAGCCAACTCTTCCAGAAGGTTGAGGATAACAGCAAAAGCCTTCGCACTTCATTATCAGGAGTAGAAGCAGCCCATCTCGGCATCGAATCGGCTAAAAGCAAGAAACTGCCCGACCTTGATGCTTCCCTCTCTGTCAGTTACATCGGCAATGCGCTGATTACCGACCGCGACTTCAGCAACGTTCATGGTTTGAAATCCCCACATTTCGGCAACAACTTCGCCTTCCAGGCACAGCAGGTGGTTTATGCCGGTGGAGCCATCAACGCAGGCATCAAACTCGCCGAACTCGGAAAGCAGCAGGCAGAAGTAGGCGTGAAACTTACCCGACAGCAGATTCGCTTCATCGCCCTCGGTCAATATCTCGACCTTTACAAGATAGACAACCGTATCAAGGTATATGAAAAGAACATCGAGTTGACCCGCCAGCTCATCGATGACATCAAGGAGAAGCAGACGCACGGCATGGCGCTGAAGAACGACATCACCCGATACGAACTCCAGATGGAAAGCCTCAAGCTCGGTCTGACGGCACTCAGAAATAACCGGAGCATCCTGAACCATCAGCTTTGCAATACCCTCGGAATGAACCAGGATAGCCAAATGAACCAGGGAAATCAGGAGATTCAGATTATCCCCGATGCCACTATCGCCGACAAGACCTACGGCAAGGAAGGCGAGGCTTACAGGCAGACGGCAGGTACTCTGAACTCCCCACTCCTGGAGCAGAGCAGTAACGCCATCCGCATCGCTGAGCAGAAGGAGAAGATTGCCAAGAGCGATCTTCTGCCAAAGGTAGCTTTCGTTGCCGCAGATAACTTCGATGGACCTATCCTCTTCGAATTGCCACCTGTTGATAAGAACCTCAACGTCTGGTATGTGGGCGTGGGTGTGAAATACAGCCTCAGCTCTCTCTTCAAGAGCAACAAGCGAATCAAGCAGGCTGCTGTGGAAACCCGTCAGGCAAAAGAGGCACATGCCGTACAGAAAGAGCAGCTCAACAACAATGTGCAGGCTGCCTACGTGCAGTATCAGCAAACCTACGTGGAACTGGAAACGCAGCGAAAGAGCGTAGAGCTGGCACAGCAGAACTACGATGTGATGAATGCCCGCTATCTCAGTCAGCTCGCTCTGGTTACGGATATGGTAGATGCCTCCAACCTCAAGCTCAATGCCGAGCTCAGCGAGGTGGATGCCCGTATCAACATCGTCTATGCCTACTATCGCATGAAGTACGTGGCAGGAGAAATTTAGAAAGTGAAGAGTAAAGAACGAAGAGGGAAGAAACAACGTTCGGCGTCCGAAGGGAAAGCCAATTCATTTGCTCTTCAATAACTATAAAATAAACTAGCAAAATTATGAGCAAGAAGATTATCAAGAGAATATATAATGTAGTGATTATCCTCCTTTTTCTGGGAGCTATCGGCTGGTGCTTCAGCCATTTCTATCATGGCAGCAATGTGGCTTATACCGATGATGCACAGGTGAACCGTCACATCACCCCTATCAATACCCGTGTGCCGGGATTCATCAAGGAGATTCGTTTCAATGACTATCAGCACGTAAAGAAGGGCGATACCCTTGTTATCATCGAGGATGCTGAGTTCCGCCTGCATGTGGCTCAGGCAGAGGCAGGCTTGCGTGGATCCAAGTCAAGTTCTTCGGTAGTTACTGCCAGCATGGGCACCACCAATACCAATGTGCAGACAGCAGCTGCCGGCATCGAGGAGGCTCGTGTGGATATGATGAATGCCAAGCAAGACTTCGACCGCTTTGCGGCTCTGATGAAGAAGGATGCAGTTACCCGTCAACAGTATGACAACGCTTATGCCCGCTATCTGGGAGCCAAGGCGCGTTATGAGCAGGCAAACAGCAGAAAGGCTAGCGCCGCATCGGTTCATAATGTTCAGACCCAGCAGCTCGGCGGTTCCCGTGCCGGAGAGAGCGTAGCTGAGGCACAGCTCAATCTGGCTCGCCTCAACCTTTCCTATACCGTAATCGTGGCAAACTGCGATGGCGTGATGGGAAGAAAGGATATTCACGAAGGCCAGTTGGTACAGCCTGGTCAGATGCTGGCTCGCATCGTGGATGATAACGATGTATGGGTGGTAGCAAATTATCGTGAGACTCAGATGGACGGTATCACCGTGGGCAAGACTGTAGATTTCACCGCCGACGCCATCCCGGGTGTAGTATTTCATGGCAAGGTAGAAGCCCTTTCTGCCGCAGCCGGCAATGCCTATTCCATGATTCCTGTGGATAATGCCACCGGCAACTTCGTAAAAGTAGAGCAGCGTGTGCCTGTTCGCATCGCCCTTACCAAAGACAACGACCCGAAGAATGTTGCCCTGCTCCGTGCCGGACTGAATGTAGAAACCAAGGTTCGCATCAAATAGAATGTTCTATAAACTATAAATTATTAATTATATAAAATGCCAGGACCTCCAATGTTACAGGGACCATTTCGAGTCCCTTCATTCAATGGATATATTCCTCGCCGGTTACAGCCTTGGATTTATCTCCTCTTCGCCTTCATCTTCCTGATGTCGGGCGGAATCTATGGAGGAGCCATGAGCCAGGTGATGGGCGAATACAGTTTGATGAGAGAAGACGTACTCATGATCATCATGTTCAACGTGGTGGGTGTGGCGATGCCATTCCCCTTCCTCTTCAAGATGAAGTTCCA
>ULTO01065624.1_pt1 | contig 13420 bp, 9 predicted proteins | sample 1957601 | NCBI WGS metagenome assembly ULTO01 (sample SAMEA4835734, study PRJEB28245) | human gut metagenome | biome: gut microbiome; material: fecal sample | place: Denmark | collected 2008 | reverse complement strand
AGCACTGTTGTCTGATTGTCAGGATGGGGCGATAGCTCTTGGAACAAAAATAGAAGAGATAAAGAAAACGTCTGATGTGATAGGTGTGCTGGAACAATATTGTGAAACACTTTATATCCTGCATGAAAAACTTTTAAAGACCGGGATAATTGATACAGAGGTATTTTCGGATACGCTTTCCGAAAATCTTTATGCCATAAAAGAGAGTGTGCGTAAAAATATATTGGAGAGAAAGACTGTGGTGTTCCTGCCATACAAGGCCTCCATGTGGGACTCTTTAGAGAGTGTATGGGAAGTGGCAAAGGCAGATCCGGATTGCGATACTTATGTAGTGCCTATTCCTTATTATGAAAAGAAAAGTGACGGAATGCTTGGGAAAATGTATTATGAGGGAGATCAATATCCGGAATATGTGCCGATCACGGATTATCATGATTTTAATTTTGGTATGCATCATCCGGATATGATTTTTATTCACAATCCTTATGACGCTTATAATTATGTGACCAGTGTGCATCCATTTTTTTATTCGAAGAATATAAAGGAGTTTACGGATAATCTGATTTATATACCCTATTTTGTATTAGATGAAGTAGACCCCAGAAATAAAAATGCGGTAGAGGAGATGGCACATTTTTGTACGGCACCTGCAGTTATGAATGCTGATACGGTCATTGTACAGTCTGAAAAAATGAGGCAGGTTTATATTCGGGCATTGACAGAAACCCTGGGAGAAAAGACAAAGGATCTGTGGGAGAAAAAAATATTAGGACTGGGTTCGCCCAAATATGATAAGGTTTTGACCAAGGCAGGAAATATAGAAATACCGGAAAAATGGAAAAAAATTATTTATAATGAAAACGGTATAAAGAAAAAGGTTGTTTTTTATAACAATGGTCTGGGAGCGCTATTGCAAAGCAGAGAAGCCATGTTGAATAAAATAGAGAAAGTTCTGCAGGCTTTTAAAAAGAATCGGGATGAAGTGGCTTTTTGGTGGAGACCTCATCCGCTGATGAAATCGACGATACAGTCAATATGTCCTGGTATATGGGAACCGTATGAGAGAATAGTAGAAGACTATAGAAGAGAGGGCTGGGGAATTTATGATGATACTGCGGATTTGGACAGGGCGGTCAAGCTAAGCGATGCTTATTATGGAGATCCCAGCAGCGTGATACAGTTATTTCAGAGCATGGGGAAATCGGCTATTATACAGGAAGTGGAAAAGGAGCAGATATAGTGCAGTATGTGGGATATGATCAGCTAAGAACCCATCCAATGTGATTTATTGTGTACAGAGAGGAAAACTTTTAGGAGATTATAGGCATTGCGATAAGTTTAATTTGAAAAGTTATGCCTCTGACGGCAAAGCGTGTCTTCCTGTTTTTGGTGTCAATTGGAATGAAATTTCAGGGTGTATTGATAGGGCGGAAAATTATTTGAGGCAAATTGGAAATTGTATAATAGTGGAAGGGCAACAGAAAATGGATAAGATATCACAGGATACAAATAAAGAAATAATACCTATAGTGTTTGCGGTAAATGACGCCTATTCTACAATAGCAGGAGTTGCGATTTATTCATTGATAGAAAATGCAAATACGGATATGGATTATAATATTTATATTCTGAAAACAGATCTTTCTAAAGAACACCAGAGAAAATTAAAAGATTTGGAAAGAGATAATGTCAAGATAACGGTTGTGGATGTAGGTAATTTTGTGTTTGGAAACAAGGACGTTACGAGTACACATTTAACAATTGAAGCAGTTTATCGTTTACTGATTCCCGAACTCTTACCCCAATATGACAAGGTTTTGTATTTAGATTGCGATATTATCGTGAAGGGAGACATTTCGGAGCTCTATCATTATGAGATAGGAGATCACATACTCGGGGCGGTCCGTTGCTATGTTGACAAACAAAGAGAAATATATTACAGGGAGCATTTAAAGCTGCCATATACAGCGGCTTTTAACACCGGCGTTCTTTTAATTAATATGGAGAAGTTCAGGAAAGAAAATATTAAGGAAAAGTGCAGGGCATTGCTGGAGGAAGACTGGAAAAGGGAAACAAAGATATTTACGCTCATGGATCAGGATGTTTTGAATATTACGTGTGAGGGAAAAGTGTTTTTTATTTCGGCGATATGGAATTGTCCAAATGGTTCCTATGCTATAGGCGGTAATATATATGATGAATATAAAGAAGATTTTGCACTGGCATATAAGGAGCCTAAAGTGATTCATTATACAACTTATTTGAAACCGTGGCGTGATCCTGATTATCCCAGAGCTGACATTTTTTGGCGGTATGCGCGTAAAACCGCATTTTATGAAGAATTGTTATTTGCCAATATTGAAGAGAGGGTTTCGAAAGTGGAAAGATCTTTTGAAAAATTTCTATTTCCCTTTGATTGTATCGGGCGTAATAAGAAGATTGTTCTTTATGGAGCGGGAGATGTAGGAAATGCTTATTTTTCCCAAATAAAGATTACAAAATGGTGCAGGATTTTGGCGTGGGTGGATAGAGACTACCGCCATAAATATACCGGGGGGGGGTACATTGGCATAGAATCTCCTACCGTGATTTCCGAAATGCTTTTTGATTATATTGTTATTGCCATAGAGAATAAAAATGTGGCGGATGGCATAAAGGAGGAACTGGTTCAGACGGGAATCCCCAAAGAAAAGATTATTTGGGAGAATCCGTCAAATAAAGCATAAAAGGAGAGACGGTGGAAGGATGAAGATCATTCTTTACGGAGCGGGGAAAATAGGAAGTTCTTATTATGAGCAATTACAGGGTAATGCCCGGATTGAAGTCGTGCAATGGGCGGATAAAAACTATCAAAGGCTGAGCAGGGAAGGAAAGCCGGTTGTCGGATTAGGCGAGATAGGAGAAAAGGAGTTCGATCTCCTTATAGTTGCTATCGCTGATACGCAGATTGCAATGGAAGTAAAAAGTGAATTAAAACAGAATGGAGTAGACGATAAAAAAATCGTCTTATGCGGAACGGGCAGTCAGGATAATCTTTTTTATAAGATTTCTCAAATACATAAGAAAGCAGTAAAGTGGAAGTCGGATAAACATCAGCATACACAATTTTTCCTGTTTCTTACCCCGGAGCATGGTAATTTAGGAGATCATGCGATTTTATCGGCAGAACGCAAATTTTTTGAATGTTATTTTCCTGATATGGAAGTAAAAGAAATAACGGAATGGGAATGGCTTAATTTCAATCTATTGGAGCCTGATTCCATTATTTCGGATAAAGATATTATTTTCATTCAGGGAGGTGGCAATTATGGGAATATGTGGGAAAACGGATTATGGATTCATCAGATTGTAGAGCGTTTTCCGGATAATAAGATTATTTTGCTTCCTAATACGCTGACTTATAGAGATAATGACGAAGAGGCGATGAAACAGGATGCGGCATTTTATAGAAAGCAGAAAAAGGTATACTTGCTTACAAGGGAAAAGACCTCGTATGAAAAAATGCGACAGCTTTACTACAGAGAAGATGAGTTTCTGGGGTGCTATCCTGATATGGCGCTTTGGGGAAGAGATGAAGTTTGGGAGCGGGACGCCGCTGCAAATAGTGCGCTGCTTTGCATGAGGTCAGATGTGGAAAAAACCTTAGATGATAAAAGTATAGAAAAAATAAAAGAAGTCTTGAAACGGCAGAGTATCCGGTTTCAGGAAACAAATACTGTATTATTAAGAGAGATTTTTGAAATGCAGAGGGAAGAACTGCTGGAAGAAAAGTTCAGAGAATTTTCCGAGTCGTCATTTGTAGTTACGGATCGTTTGCATGGTATGATTTTTGCTGCAATTATGGGAATTCCCTGTATTGCTTTTAACAATTCAACAGGAAAGATTAAGAGCGTATATCAATGGATAAAAGAACTGTCTTATATCAAATATATTGAAACAGTGGAAGAATTTGAAAAATGCCTGAGCGGTTTAATGCCCATAAAAAGGCATCGTTATGATCCTGCTGTTGTAAGGAAGGACTTTGATAAAATGGCAGAATGGATCAGGGAGGTTTTAGCATGTTAAAGAAAAGAGAAGATGTAACGCCTTTGTATATAAATGCATCTGTGCTGGTGGGAGATAAATTGTATTTTACGGCATGTAATTCAAAATGGTTGTATGAGTTCCATATTGAAGACGGAACGGTTCTGCCGGTAATTGAATTGCCCTGTCGTACGGTGGATATTCTTAAGTTTTCAGATCTAGTCAGTTACGAAGGGAAAATATGGATGATTCCATGGCTTGAAAGCGATATTATGATTTATGATATGGAGCAAAATACGGTGGAATGGCTACAGCTTTCATTCCCTTTTGATAGACACAGCGCATATGCAGCTTTCAGAAAACCGGTACAGCAGGATAATATACTATGGCTTATTTCATATTTTGATAAATTGGTATTAAGAATAGATATGGAGGAGGTTTCCTGTAAGATTTATAAAAAATGGGCACAAGACGTTACTTTTGATGCGGAGGTGTCGTCAGTAGACTTTAAGTGTATGTATGGAGAGGGAGATACAATTTATGTATTTGCAGATGGCTGCAGAAGCAATTTGATTATTCATACGGAAACCTGTGGAATAGAGACGCAAAGAAGCGAAGGGCATCATCCCTATGGAGTTGTGGCGGACGGAAGGGTGTATTTGTCGCCAATTAAAAATTTTGATCATTTGCTGTATTTTGCCATGACGCAGAAGGATAAAGAGGAGACGGAAATCCATAAGATTACACTGCCGGATAGCATCTGGGCGGATAAAAGTGAGTGTGCATATTGGCATGGAAAGGTAATTGACGGGGAGATTTATTTCCTTCCGCATTCAGCAAAGGCCATTCTAATCGTAGATATAGCATCTGATAAAGTAAAAGCTGTTCCTTTGGATATAAAGGAATATCAAACCGCTATGGATTATAAAGAATTTGCTGCTTACGACGCAATTCCTTATAAGGAGGGGGTTATTATTACTGCTTTTGCGGGGAATAAGATTTTGTTGGAAAGGGATGGCAGGATCGTAAAGGAGTATACCATAACCAAACCTGAGGTACAGGAAAGCGGAAAAGAGCAGGTTATTATAGACTATATTTTGGAAAAGGGAATGATCAGATGGTCTCAAATGGAATGTGATCTGGAAGATAAAGACGCGGAAATTGAGGCAGGAAGGATCGGGCAGTCAATTTACCGGACGCTTACGGAAAGGAAAATATGAAAAGAGATTGGTTGGAAATAAAGGATAGAAGCATTATAATATGGGGAGCCGGAAACGTGGGAAAAATAATGTCAAGATATTTAACGCCTTTTGTAAATATCAAAGCATTTTGTGACCGGGATTCAAATAAATGGAGAGCAGAATCAGAAGATGGTATCCCTTGTGTCCCCATAGAGGAGTTGGGTAATGATGATGTAGTATTGATCGCGGTCGAGAATGCAGATGCTGCATCGGAAATAGCGGGGGAGTTGGAAAAAAGAAAACTGGATTATTGTCATATTACGGAAGCAGTGGAATACTATTTGCCGGAATGGGATAGAAGAGAAGTTGCAAAATACGAAAAAACTTATGGGAAGGAAAACAGAGAAAGAGATAATCGGCTGACAAAGTTTGTAGATTGTTATGTGCCTTATCATAATTGTAACTTAAAATGCAATTATTGCTATGTACGTCAGAGAGGAAAATTTGCAGAGAGAAAGATATTATGGCATTCTCCGGAATTTATCAGTAAGGCGCTGTCTTTTGAAAGATTGGGGGGGATGGCGCTTATTAATCTGTGTGCAAGAGGGGAAACGATGCTGACGCCGGGGCTTATTCCGATCATAAAAGAACTGGTATGCGCAGGACATTATATTTCCATTATTTCAAACGGTACGGCAACGAAAGCATTTGAACAGTTGTTGTCACAAGACATGGATTTAAGTCATATTTTTGTGAAATTTTCTCTTTCTTATCTGGAATTAAAACGTCTGGGGCTTTTGATGGTTTTTGCTGACAATGTTAAAAAAGTCAGAGCTGCGGGATGCTCTATAACGGTAGAGGTTGTCCCTGATGATATTTTAGTCCCTTATATTCCGGAGATAAAAGCATTTTCCATGGAGCAATTTGGTGCGCTGCCCCATACCACGATTCCGAGAGATGAACGGATGACGGAATTAAATGTATTGACGAATCAGTCCATGGAAGATTTTAAAGAGAACTGGGGATTTGATTCTGCCATGTTTGATTTTAAGATGGCGGTTTTGTATGAAAAAAGAAATGAAAGATGCCTGGCAGGAAAGGGTTCCTTTAGCCTGAATCTGGAAACAGGAGATATGCAAAAGTGTGTGGGTAATCCGTATATGGGCAATCTGTATGAAGATATTTCAAAGGAAATTGTATGGGATGAGGTCGGTTTAAAGTGTTGCCTGCCGTATTGTTATAATGGTCATGCTTATCTGACATTGGGGCTTATAAAAGAGATAAAAGCGCCGACTTATTACGAGGTAAGGGACCGACTGACCGTGGATGGAACGCATTGGGTAACTGATACAATGAAAGAAGTATTTATACAGAGATTATATGAAAACAACGATTAGGAGTAAGATCTTGAGGGTTCATTTTAGTATTGATGATGTTTGTGATACATTGCGCTGGTGTGCATATAATCAACCGAAGAGTATTTTTGACATGGACTTTTTTGGAGATTTAAAGAAATGGCATGAAAAGCATGGGATAAAAGCAACCTTGTATTGCTTCTTCAAGAATAAGGACTTTTGTGTAACACAATTGCCGGATCGTTATTGTGAAGAACTGAGAAAAGAACATGATTGGCTGCGTTTGGCTTATCATGGCAGTATGGATGAAAAAGCCGGAAAAGAAGTATTCCAACAAGAAAAGGAAGCTTTTGAAAAAATTTTAGGGAGAGAAGATGTTTCAGCTATACGACTGCATCGGTGGAATGCCCCTAAAGGGGTTGTTGATAATATGACGGGAGTATTGCTTTGTCCGGATCATCATGAGTGCCTGCCTTATGACCTTTCTGTGGAGGAATGGGATAGGTTAAAGAGCACAGGAACGATTGAAAAAGGAAAACGGACGTATTGGATAACAGATTTCAGATTTGATAATATGGAGAAAGCGGACGAGCTTGATAGATTTGTGGAAAAAGAGAGGCTGATCATCTTCGGACATGAATGGATGTATAAACAAAAAAGAAGATTGATAGCAGAAATGTTAGAGAGACTGGGAAATGCCGATTATATGATCTAGGAGGACAGAAATGAATGAGTGTTTGATCAGTGTCATTGTACCTGTATATAATGTCGCCCGGTATTTAAATGAGTGTGTAGAGAGTATTATCAACCAGACTTATTCTCTACTGGAAATCATTCTTGTTGATGACGGTTCTACGGATTGCTCCGGTAAAATCTGTGATAAGTATGCGGATATGGATGATAGAGTTTCGGTCATACATAAGGAAAACGGGGGACTGGTAACGGCAAGAAAGGCCGGATTATCTGTTGCAAAGGGCAAATATATCGGCTTTGTAGACGGAGATGATTATATTGAAGCGGATTTTTATGAAGCGCTTTATAAAGAAATGGAAGAGAAAAACATTGATTTTATTCAATGCAGCGGTATGAAGGAAGGAGAAGGGGTGTACTTTCTTCCGCATTATACGGAGGAAAGATGCGTTGTTTCTGACAGGACAGAGGTAATCAACCGTTTATTTAAGAATTATTTCAGACATGAGGATTATATTAATGTCAATGTTTGGAATAAATTGTATCGTAACGAATTTATAAAAGCGTGTTATGGAACGGTACCGGATTTCCAGCAATACGGAGAAGATACTTTGTGTATATGTGAATGTCTGTTGCGCTGTCGCGCCTTTTCCTCTGTGGATAAAAGACTGTATCATTACAGACTTAGAGAAGGGTCTCTGTCTCATGGCACTACGATAGAGATGATGGAGAGAGAATGCAGTCTGCGTCTTTTATTAAAAATGAAATTATTGGAACAGGATTGCTATTCTCCCGAGGTGGGAATGTTTTTTGATGAATGGTTTTCCAACCAATTGCATTCTTATTATAGAACGCCTTCCGGTGAAAGACTGACCCGTTATCGTTTTCCTCAATTAGAGGGACTAAAGGGGAAGAGGATTGTACTATATGGAGCCGGTCTGGTAGGAGAAAGCTATTATAGGGACTTTTCTCTATATTCTCAGATTGAAATTGTCGCATGGGCGGATAAAAGGGCAGATAAAATAGATTGTGATTATATACAGCTGGTTAAGCCTGATGCCATTGGGGATATGGATTATGACGTTTTGGTCATTGCAATATTGACTGAGGATGTTGCGGAAAAAATCAGACAGGAATTAGTGCTAGAAGGAATTGAAGAAGAAAAAATTGTCTGGAAAGAGCCGGAAAAATTATTTTAGGAGGGATATAAAAGTGAAAAAAATAGCGATATATGGAGCGGGAGATTTTGGACAGATGATTTATGAAAATCTGAAAGGCAGTCATGAAGTAAAAGTGATTGCTTTTATAGATAACTATGTCAAAGATGGGGAGCGAAAGCTTCCTGTGTGGTCAATGGCTGATTTAAAGGCGCGGATACAGAATATTGATGTAATATGGACAGCTGTCATAAATGAAGGAGTTTTAGAGGAAATTGTTTTATCATTGTATGAGGCAGGAGTAAAAAATGTTGGGATTCCACGACCTGATTCTTATGACAAATTAAAATCCGGAGGAGATATAAATGATGAAGATATACTTTATCTGGATCTTTTGCAAAAAGCATTTATGGGCAGGCTGGAATTTCATGTGTGTGATGTCTGCAATCTGAATTGTAAAGGCTGCTCCCATTTTGCACCTATTTTTACGGGAGGATTTGTTTTACCGCAGAATTTTAAAAAACAGATAGAACGGGCTGCTGAAAAATTTCATATTTCCTGCCTGCGTTTGATGGGCGGCGAGCCTTTTTTGCATAAGCAATTAGGAGAAATTGTAAAAATTGCAGGGGATTTGCTGCCGGATACCAGACTGGAGATCGTTACAAACGGACTTTTATTGATGGGGATAACCGGCGAAATATGGGATATTATAAAAGAAAACAGGGCGACTTTGTGTATATCTTTCTATAAGCCCACATTCCAGATAAAGGATAAGCTGAAAGATTATTTGGAGGATAAAGGCGTAGCCTATAAATTTGTGCTTGGGACTGACCAAAAGAATAAAGAAGGGGTCATTGAGGAGTTTGGAAAATGCCTTACAAACAAGAGGACCCATAATGCTTCCATTTCAGGAAAGTATTGTATGGGGGAAATATGCCGTTATTTAAGGGATGGAAAGATTTCAAGATGCTCAAGACCGCTATTGTCGCCTTATATTAATGAATACTATGGAGAAAATTTTATTCTGGAGGATGCGGATTATATTTCTTTGGAGGATGACAGTCTATCATCTTGGGATATGGTACGTAAATTGCATGAAGTGACGCCTTTTTGCGGTTACTGTATAGAGGGAAAGGCAGAGACTTTCCCATGGGAGGCCGGAGTGAAGCCTGCGCTTAACGACAATTTAGTGATTGAAGATGAATAATGAAATAGTTGTATGCAACACAAAGAAACGAGTAATGAATATACATTAAAATAACGGCTGGCAGCAGATCAGTGGGGGAGATAGCGGAAAGGAAGGACAGGAATGTCTGAAACAATTAAAATATTTATATCCTATCATAAAGAAAGTGAAAAACTGGAGAGTGGAATCATGATTCCTGTTCACGCAGGAGCAAGACAAAGCAGTCTAAATCTGGATATGATCGGGGATGACGAAGGAGACAATATCTCCTGCAAAAATGATAGATATTGTGAATTGACGGCTCAATACTGGGCATGGAAGAATACGGAAGCAGATTATTATGGATTTATGCAATACAAAAGGCATTTTGTGTTCCGGGAGATTCCGGATGTTGTGGAAGCTGACGGCGTAACCATCATGCCGTCCCTTGATGAAGAATATAAACAGAAAATTGGATTGAACGATAGTGAAATACATAAGTGTGTAGATGGATATGATGTGATCCTGCCCATGGCTGTTGACGTTACTTTGCTTGGAGGGATATCAAATGAAGTACAGTTTAGTATGGCGGATAATCTTCATGCAAGGGATTTTGACCTGATGTGCCAAACGATTCTTGAACTGTACCCTGATTATGCAAAGGCGGTATTTGATTTTAGAAATGGCAAATATGCATATTGGTACAATATGTTCATTATGAAACGAGAAATATTTCATGATTATTGTTCCTGGCTGTTTCATATTCTGGAAAACCTGGAAGAAAAAATTGATTTTACCTATTTTACGGAGCAGGAGATGCAGACGCTCAGATTTATATCCCAACGCCTGCTTAGTATATATATGATCAGGCTTTTGGATAAAAAACCGGATTTAAAAATAAAACATTTGAAGGTTACATATGTTAAGGATACGGATAAACGTCAGGAAATATGGCCCGCATTTGAAAAAAACAATATAGCGGTTGCAGTTTCCTGCAATGAGTATTATATGCCCATACTCGGAGTTATGTTAAGCACTATGCTGAAATGTGGTTCTTCAAAGAATAACTATGACATTCTTGTTTTATATGATAAGTCGGTACTTAAAGGAGAAGGAGTGGAGAAAAATGCCGGGCTTTTGGAGAAACTGGCAGGAGGATATGCAAATGCCAGCCTTCGTTTTGTGGACGTTTCTAGGCTGACAGGCGGCAGAGTCTTTTTTGTTCGGGGGAATTTTACTCCGGAAGCATATTTCAGACTCTTTCTGCCACAAATACTGAATCACTATGAAAAGGTTTTATATCTGGATGCAGATATGATTGTCTGCCATGACGTAGCGGAGCTTTACAGGACTGATCTGGAAGGAATGTTGCTGGGAGCGGTTCGTGATCCAGTTATTTCAGGGTCCGATAAGGTGCCTCTTTCGGTATATAATCGTCGTGATTATATAGCTAAGCTGGGAGTAAAGAACATCTATGACTATTTTCAATCGGGCGTTATGCTGATCGACCTGAAGAAGATGTCAGAGGACGGCTTATGTGACAGAATGGTTGAGTATGCGGCAACCCATGACTGCGCCTTGGTGGATCAGGATGTGCTGAATGTTTTTTGTCAGGAAAGAGTAAAATTTATCGATAACAGATGGAATGTTGATGTAAACGTCGCAGCTATGAAGATCGTTCCTTATGCGCCAGCGGCCATGTGGAAACAATATGTAGAAAATCGTAAAAACGCTTATATTTATCATTTTGCAGGGGCACATAAGCCATGGAAGGATCCTTCGTTGGACAAAGCGGAAATTTTCTGGGATGCTGCGAGAAAAACACCATGGTATGAAATTATACTGAAAGGGTTAATGGACTCTGCAGTTTTTTTACAATGTAGTACGGAAGTAAGAAACGGATTTGGCTCAGAAATACTTCCAGTTATAAGGGCATATAACGAGCTTTCCGGACTTGGATCTTCTAAAGTGGAGTCAAAAATAACAAAAAGGAAGGGAAATCTCTATAAATTGTTGACAGAAGGAAAACAGGTTATTTTCTATGGGGGGGGATATGGTTGCAGACAGATATTATTGTATTTTGATGAACTAGGATTGCCCTATCCCGTAGAAATCTGGGACAGGGAGGCAAAACAGGGGAAAAGATTGTTTGGCGTTCCTTTGTGCAGGCCGGATTTTAAATCGCTAAAGGGTCGTAATGATGTGTTGTGTATCATTACTATTGAGAGTAAAGCAGTTTATGAAAGTGTAAAGCTTTCTTTTGCAGAACAGGGATTTAAAAATGTGATTGGAAATAGTGAAATAATGAAAATTCTGGCAGAAGAAATTTGGATAAAGCTGGAAGAAGATCATAAGGGATGAATACAGGAAAAAGGGATTTTAGGATGAGTGGGAATATTAAATTATTGATATCGTACCATAAGAAAAGTGAAATATTAAAAAGCGAAATCTTGACCCCTATTCATGTTGGAGCTAAAAACAGCAGTCTTCATCTGGATATGATAAGAGACGATGAAGGAGATAATCTTTCTGAAAAAAATGACAGATATTGTGAATTGACGGCACAATACTGGGCATGGAAAAATTTAGAAGCAGACTATTATGGATTTATGCATTACCGCAGACAGTTTGTTTTTTGCGAGGTCTCCCCGGAATTAAAGGGCAGCGCACTAGCAGAGTATGACAGGATTGATGAAGCCTATAGGAAGGAAGTTGGTCTATATGATGAGGAAATACGGAAATGCCTGAAAGGATATGATATCCTTCTGCCATTTATGGCGGATACATTGTCTTATGGAGCAATATCCAATGAGGTTTCATTCGGCAGCTTTGAATGTCAGTATGCAGCAGATTTTCATCTGGTCTGTCAGACCGTGGCAGAATTGTATCCAGAATATGAGCCTTACGTGTTAAAGTTCAGAACTGGGCATCAGGTATACTGGTGCAATATGTTTATTATGAAAAAAGAACTGTTTATGGAGTATAGTAGCTGGCTTTTTTCTATTCTGGAAAGTGCTGAAAAGAAGATTAATTTTACAGGATACAACAGGCAGGAAACCAGAGTATTGGCTTTTATGGCTGAGATTTTGTTTAGCATTTATGTAATGAAGATTTTGGATGACAGACCCTGGCTAAAAGTAAAACATTTAAAAGTGACGAAGATTCTCCATACAGATGCGGGAGGAGCGGAAGCGCCTGCGGGATACGAAAGTATGGAAAGAGAAGGTAAAAAAAAGGTCGGTCTTTTAGAAAAATCATACAGGGAATTAAAGCAGATTGCACTTCCTTATGATATGGAGGAGGTATTTACCATAAAGGAAAGCAAGTGGGAAAAACTGCTGCATACGAAAAAAATTGTGTTTTACGGCGGCGGTTTTTTGTGCGGCACATACCTTGGTCTTTTTGAAAGGTTGGGGTTTCCCGCACCTGTTGAGATCTGGGATAAAAAAGCGGAGGAGATAAAAAATATCGGGGGGATTCCGGTTTTTTTGCCAGTGGAAGAATTGTTTGAACAAAGAAGGGACGTTTATATAATTGTTACCATAGGGGACGAACGCATATCCGAAGGGGTTAAAGACTGGCTTTTGTCAAAAGGGATTGTTAATGTCTCCTGCGATAAGGAAGTGTTAAAATGGCTGGCGTATCAGTTGTGGATGAAGTGATTGACCAAATGCTTAAAATATGATAATTTTATACAAAAGCATATGTTTCAAGTTTTATTTCTGATAGAATTCTAAAATTTTTCTATACCCTTTTGGGCGTCGAAACAACTCGTGCTTTTATTCCAAAAAGACAATTGAATAAGGCGGGAGGTTTCGATATCCATAGTGTAGATGCCTTCTGCAAAAG
>ULTO01003301.1_pt1 | contig 13477 bp, 15 predicted proteins | sample 1957601 | NCBI WGS metagenome assembly ULTO01 (sample SAMEA4835734, study PRJEB28245) | human gut metagenome | biome: gut microbiome; material: fecal sample | place: Denmark | collected 2008 | reverse complement strand
GGCGGTATTGGGAGAGCGTTTAAAATGTATCCAGGTTTAAATCCGCTACAATGCGTTTTACCTTTTTCCGAAGCCGCACATATTTCATCCGCAGGGCTGCTTCGTTTAAATGAAGCTCTTTGGCAATGATCTTCATGGGCTTTTTAAGCACATAATACAGCTCGTAAAGCCTTCTCTCTTTTTCGTTTAAGCTGTCCAATACTTTGTCAAGGTAGATCTCTTCGTCTATGGAACGGGTATGGGCTAAACGGATCTGTTCGAAAACGTCTCCTTTTACATCTAAGATATCCTGCTCCCCTAAAGGGGCTGATCTGGCGGATTCCCTGAAATGCTCATAAAGAAGGTTCTTTGCGGACACATATAAAAATGCCGTGGGATTTTCATGGGAAAGAAAGCCGTTTCCCTTTCTGTAAGCAATGAGAAAAACCTCCTGGGTAATATCCTCCGCCGTTTCCCTGCTTTTCGTTTTTGCCAATATGTAATTATAAATTTTCGGGTAATTTTCCCGGCAAATGTCTTCAAACTGCATGCTGACACCTCCGTCTATATATGCGGGATATGCGTAAATGTAACGGATTGATTATAACGGAAAATGGAACGGGGCGTAAAGACGGTCTGCCTGAGAGTTTGCCTTGAAGGAGAAAATGCAATATAATGATGCCATGATCGAAAGGTCGTATCATAAGCATAAAATAATGTAAAAGGAGCTGCGTCATGAAAAAGATTTTAAAGAAATATACGGAAACCAATCTGGTGGTCCGGATCATCATCGGTCTGGCCATCGGTGCGGTAATGGGGCTGGCAGTCCCTTCATGGAGCGTTGTAGGCATTCTGGGGGATATTTTTGTGAATGCCCTGAAAGCGGTTGCACCGGTCCTGGTATTTGTCCTGGTCATCAGTTCTTTGGCCAATGCGGGAGCGGGGATCGGAAAGAAATTCCGGACGGTCATTTTTCTTTATATGCTGAGTACGCTGCTTGCGGCGTTTGTAGCTGTCATAGGCAGCGAGCTTTTTCCGGTAACCCTGTCCTTAACGCAGGCGGCAGCCGAAAATACGGCGCCGGAGGGCATCGGGGAAGTATTACAGACCTTGCTGTTAAATATGGTTTCCAATCCCGTAAAAGCCATAGGGGAGGCCAATTATATCGGCGTACTGACCTGGGCGGTGGTTTTTGGACTTTCGTTAAAGCAGCTGGCAGGGGAGAATACCAAAAAAGTCCTTCAGGATGTTTCGGATGCGGTAACAAAGGCGGTCCACTGGGTCATCAACCTGGCGCCCTTTGGAATCATGGGCCTGGTATTTACATCCGTATCGGAAAACGGAATGGGGATCTTTACCGATTACGGGAAACTGCTCTTACTGCTCGTAGGCTGTATGCTGGTAGTAGCGCTTGTGGTGGATCCCTTCATTGCATGGATCTGCTTAAGGGAGAATCCCTATCCCCTTGTTTTCAGGTGCTTTAAGGAAAGCGGCCTTACCGCCTTCTTTACCAGGAGCTCGGCGGCCAATATTCCCATCAATATGGCTTTATGTGAGAAGCTGGGGCTTGACCGGGATGTTTATTCCGTTTCCATTCCCTTAGGAGCCACCATCAATATGGACGGCGCGGCCATTACCATAACGGTCATGACCCTTGCGGCGGCCAATACCATCGGTGTCCATGTGGACATCCCTACGGCGCTGTTTTTAAGCGTGATCGCCGCTCTGGGGGCATGCGGTTCTTCCGGTGTTGCCGGAGGCTCCCTTTTGCTGATCCCCATGGCCTGCTCATTATTTAATATAAGCGGCGATATTGCCATGCAGGTCGTAGGCATCGGCTTTATCATCGGCGTGGTGCAGGATTCCTTTGAAACGGCCATCAATTCTTCCGGGGATGTGCTCTTTGCGGCGACGGCGGAGTTTATGGAGTGGAAGAAAGAAGGAAGAACGCTTCCCTGGAAAAAGAAAAAATAGAAGTATCCGACGTTTGTGTAGCGCTGTGCCTTGGCACTGTGGAAAAAAAGGATGTGCTTTAAGGAGTTCATAAAAATTTAACATATTTTTCTCTGAAAGATATTGACTAAGTGTCGGCTGACTGTTGTAGACTATAATAAAAAAGCAAGGAGAGGCTGCTATGAAAGAAAAAGTGTATTTTTCCAGAACCATTACGCCGGAAAGGGTGTTGGAGCTTTTTAAGCTTGTGGATAAACCCCTGACCGGTAAGGTTGCCATTAAACTGCATTCAGGAGAAACCGGAAACCAGAACTTTTTAAAGCCGGAATTCTGGAAGCCTGTGATCGACTATGTGGGCGGTACGGTAGTGGAGTGCAATACGGCCTACGAAGGGACCAGAAACACAACGGAGAAGCATTGGGAGACCATGAAGGAGCACGGCTGGAGTGAACATTTTACAGTGGATATCATGGATGAGGAACAGCCGGATATGGTCCTTTCCATTGAGAACGGAAAGTGCATTCAGAAAAATTATGTGGGAAGCCATCTGGCAAATTACGATTCCATGCTGGTATTATCCCATTTTAAGGGGCATCCCATGGGCGGTTACGGCGGAGCCATCAAGCAGTTATCCATCGGTGTGGCGTCTTCCTACGGAAAGGCTTATATCCACGGTGTGGGAAATGTAGACGATTTCTGGAATTCAGACCACGATTCCTTCCTGGAATCCATGGCCGATGCGGCAGCTTCCGTAGTGGATTATTTTAAAGGAAACATCGTTTATATCAATGTTATGAAAAATATGTCCGTGGACTGCGACTGCTGTGCGGTTGCGGAGGATCCCTGCATGAAGGATATCGGCATTCTGGCGTCTAAGGACTCCGTTGCCATCGATCAGGCGTGCCTGGATTTAGTCTATGGGGCGGATGATCCGGGGAGGGACCATTTGATCGAACGTATCGAATCCCGAAACGGCGTTCATACCATTGAGAGCGCGGCGGCTTTAGGATATGGCATGCGGGAATATGAACTGGTAGAAGTGGAGTAGCTGCAATGACCCTGAACCAATTAAATTATGCCATTACCGTGGCAAATGCCAATTCCATGAATGAGGCCGCCAGAAGCCTCTTTATTTCCCAGCCCAGTCTGTCCACGGCGATCAAGGAGTTAGAGGAAGAAATCGGCATAGAGCTGTTCCACCGCACCAACAGGGGGATTTCCTTAACGCCGGAGGGAGAGGAATTTATGGGCTATGCCAGACAGGTAACGGAACAGTACCGGCTCATAGAATCCAGGTATATCTCCAAGGAGAAGATTAAAAAGAAATTCGGCGTGTCCACCCAGCACTATACCTTTGCGGTAAATGCCTTTGTGGAAATGGTAAAGCAGTTCGGAATGGATGAATATGAATTTGCCATTCACGAGACAAAGACCTATGACGTCATAGAGGATGTAAAAAATTTCAAAAGTGAGATTGGCATTTTATATCTGAACGATTTTAACAGGAAGGTTTTGACCAAGCTGTTTCACGAGTATGACCTGGAATTTCATGAATTGTTAGACTGCGGCATCTATGTTTATATGTGGAAGGGGCATCCTCTGGCGGATAAAGGGGAAATCGCATTGGAAGAGCTGGACGAATACCCCTGCCTGTCCTTTGAACAGGGGACTTATAATTCTTTTTATTTTGCAGAAGAGGTGTTGAGCACCTATGATTATAAACGGCTGATCAAGGCGAACGACAGGGCGACTTTGTTAAACCTTATGGTGGGATTAAAGGGATATACCCTTTGCTCAGGCATTATCTGCGAGGAATTAAACGGTCCGGACTACTGCGCCGTGAAACTGAAATCCGATGAAACCATGACCATAGGCTATCTTGTGCGAAAGGGCGTGGCCTTAAGCGAGCTGGGGCAGAAATATCTGGAGGAGATCGCAAAATACAAGGATAAAGCTATGGGGTAAGTCAGCCTGCTGCAAAGGGGCGGTTGAAGAAAGAAAAACTTGTTTTAAAAGGACTGCACGTTATAGGATAAGGCTATAACGTGCAGTTTGTTTTATCTATGGCATTTTGCGGGATCATTTCTTGACAATTAAAAGATAAGGTTTTATAATCAAATCATATCAATCCTAGTAAAAAAATAGGAATTAATAACAGGAAAATTTTGGAGGAGAAATGAAATGGGACAGATAAAAGAAAGCGCATCGGAATTGATCGGAGGAACACCCATATTGAAATTGAACCGCTACGGCCACAGGGCGGGAGTCACAGAGGCGGTAATCCTGGCAAAGCTTGAGTATTTAAATCCTGCAGGAAGCGTGAAAGACCGTATTGCCCTTGCCATGATAGAGGATGCGGAAAAGAAAGGCGTTTTAAAGCCGGGGGCGACCATTATCGAGCCGACCTCAGGAAACACGGGAATCGGACTTGCGGCCGTTGCGGCGGCTAAGGGCTATAAAGCGATCCTGACGCTGCCCGATACCATGAGCGTGGAGAGGCGGAATCTTTTGGGAGCTTACGGCGCTGAGCTTGTTTTAACGGAAGGGGCAAAGGGCATGAAGGGCGCTATCGCTAAAGCAGAGGAGCTAAAGGAATCTATTCCGGGCTCCGTCATTTTGGGACAGTTTGTAAATCCTGCAAATCCTGCAGTCCATAAGGCTACCACCGGACCGGAGATCTGGGAGCAGACGGAAGGAAAGGTAGATATTTTTGTGGCGGGCGTAGGTACCGGCGGGACAGTGACCGGCGTGGGAGAATATCTGAAGGAAAAAAATCCCCAGGTAAAAGTGGTGGCAGTGGAGCCTGCATCAAGCCCCGTATTATCAAAAGGAACTCCCGGGGCGCACAAAATTCAGGGGATTGGCGCCGGATTCGTGCCGGAGGTATTGAATACAAAGGTCTATGACGAAGTCATTGCCATTGAGAACGAGGATGCCTTTGCAGAAGGGAAAGCCTTTGCTGTAAGCGAAGGGATCTTAGTGGGCATTTCATCAGGGGCGGCGTTGAAGGCGGCGGTCATTCTGGCAAAGAGGCCGGAAAATAAAGGAAAGACCATTGTGGCCCTTCTGCCTGATTCGGGAGACCGTTATCTTTCCACGCCCTTATTTGCAAATAACTGATAAAACCGATAAAAAATGCAGCGGAAAAAGTATGTGGCATTATCGGTAAAATGATCATGGCGGAATAGGGGCAATACAATTCTGAAAAAGCGGTTTTATAAGGCCTGAATGCTGTTGCAAAAGGACGGATATTTATGCATGCGATCGTGGGATTAGCAGGGTCCACATTATTGAATGCGGAAAATCCGTCCTTTTGTAACGGCATTTTTTATAAAAAAGGGAAAAGGAAAAAAGTAAGAAGCCGGGAGAAAGATTGACTTGCAGGGGAGAAATGTGTATCATGAAATCATATGGGATAACTATGAATAAATCCCGGTTAAGGAATGCAGGGCAGGAGGATATATAATTGAACCAGTTTTCAAGAACGGAGCTGCTCCTTGGAAAAGAGGCAATGAAAATACTGGCGGATTCCAGGGTGGCGGTTTTTGGTATCGGCGGAGTGGGCGGATTTACCGTGGAAGCCCTGGTCAGAAGCGGTGTAGGCGCCGTTGACATTATCGACAATGATAAAGTGTGCCTGACCAATTTGAACCGTCAGCTGATCGCCACACAAAAAACAATAGGGAGATACAAAACAGAGGTTATGAAGGAGCGCATTCTGGAAATCAATCCGGAAGCGGCCGTATATGAACATCCCTGTTTTTTTCTGCCGGAAAACAAGGACGATTTTGACTTTACGAAATATTCCTATGTGGTGGATGCGGTGGATACGGTTACGGCTAAAATTGCCCTGGTCATGGAGGCGAAAAAGGCGGGCGTGCCTGTTATCAGCAGTATGGGAGCGGGAAATAAATTAGATCCTGCGGCCTTTGAGGTGGCGGATATTTATGAGACCAGCGTCTGCCCCTTGGCAAAGGTAATGCGCAGGGAGCTGAAAAAGAGGGGAGTCAAGGGCTTAAAAGTGGTTTATTCCAGGGAAATGCCCATAAGTCCCTTAGAAAGCCCTGCGGAAGATAAAAGTGCATCAAGAAGGAGCACGCCGGGATCCGTGGCATTTGTTCCTTCGGTGGCGGGACTGATCATAGCGGGAGAAGTCATTAAGGACCTGACGGCGGCAGTAAGGGAGGATGAAGGATGAAGATTTCAACAAAGGGAAGATATGCCTTAAGGCTGATGCTGGATCTGGCAACCTACAATACAGGGGAGCCGGTCAGCATTAAGGATATTGCAAAAAGGCAGCAGATTTCGGAAAAATATCTGGAGCAGATCATAGCGGTTTTGAATAAAGCGGGATTTGTGAGAAGCGTAAGGGGCGCCCAGGGAGGCTATGTTTTAAAAAAGGACCCAAAGGAGTATACCGTGGGCATGATCTTAAGGCAGACGGAAGGGGACCTTTCGCCGGTAAGCTGTATCGGGGATGAAGGAACGCCCTGCGAAAGAAAAGGGACCTGCGTTACGGTCCGGATCTATGAAAAGATCAATGACGCCGTAAACGGAGTGGTGGATCATATTACCCTGTCAGACCTCTTGGAGTGGCAGAGTGAAAAGACGGGGGAGTACAGTATTTGAGCGCGGAAAATTGTTTTCCACGCTCATTTGGCTACAGTATATTATGCGGGTATAGAGAGAGCCTTATTTCTTTTTGACGGGGATCCATATCTCCGTATAATAGTTTTCGTCGCTTGTTCCGTTGGGATATTTGTCCGGGGCGTCGTACATTTCAACGCAGTATCCTGCCGCAAATTCATAATCCTTAAGGGCGGGGAGCCATTCGGAAAATATTTTTGTATTTACATCCTGCAGCGAGCCGGGAAGAGCACCTTTGCAGGGAAAGACTGCCCATGTAAATGCGGGGATCGTCTTTACTGCAAGCCCTTCCGGAATATCTATAGAAGGGTTGTAAATATCGGCGATCAGATATTCAAATTTTTCATTTCCCATCTGCGGATCGATGTTAATGCCGAACATTCCGCAGACATATTGTCCCTTTCCCGAAGCATAATGCTCCTGCCAGAACGAGGGCAGCTCCTGTTTTGCATTTTCATAGCCGAATTCCTTTGATGCGCACAAAACGGAAAAGGCTTCTTTTTTTACAATTCTGTAATCCATAATATAACCACCTTTCAATGAAATCGTCAGCTTCAGCGGCGCGAAGGTTTTGATCATCGTTTTGTTCTTACGCACCGTAAGGGGCGTATGTCCGTGAAAACGGGTAAAGGCTTTTGTAAAGCTGTCTGGGGAGTCATAGCCGTATTTCATGGCAAGTTCCATGACCGTGATATCACTGGTAATCAGTTCTTCCCCTGCAAGAGCCATCCTGCGGTTTCTTATATATTCCGCTATGGTATACCCGCACAATATACTGAAGCCCTTGTGAAAATAGAACGGCGAAATATTGACGTGGCCTGCCACTTCATACATCGTAATATCTTCCGTGATATGCTCCTCCATATATTTGACTGCCTCACTGACTGCTTCTGCCCATTCCATGACGTTTTACCTCCTGCTGTTGCTGTGGTTAAAGTATAGCTTTCATTTTTTGTGGCGTCCCGACGTTACTTGGCTTCTTTTGTCGGGAGATGGTTTTTAGAAAAAGTTAGATTATTATTTTAGCATATATTAGAAACGGTGTCATTTTGATATGGGGTTATATATAGGGGGAGTAACAAAGAACATGGCGATATTTCCTGTTGCAATTTAGCAGGAATTTTTTAATTATTACATATTGACAAATTTAAATATGTAAATATAATAATGGTATAGAAAGAGTTCAAAGGGAGGTGCTAAAGCTGATTGACGAAAGAAAGATACCAACGGTTTTTAAGGCGTTTTGTGACGAGAACCGTGTTCAAATCTTAAAGCAGTTACTGACAGGAGAGAAGTGCGCCTGTGTACTGTTGGATAATCTGCATATTTCACAACCGACATTATCACATCATATGAAGATTCTTTGTGATTCGGGCGTTGTGGTTATGCGGAAAGAGGGAAAATGGGCGCATTATTCCATTTCACCGGAGGGCGCTGCATATGCTTCCGAATGCCTGCTATCTCTTACATCAATAAATAATTCCGGCAAAGATAAGTCATGTTGTGGTAAGTAAAAGTATTTACTTTCCATCATGGCTTATCAGCACAAATATATATTGATATATTTCAATATTTCTATAAATGGAGGTGCGCAATGGAGACACTAAAAACAGGTTGGGATTTTTTTCAAGATGAAATTCTTGGTATGCAATGGTTAAACCGTTTAATCGGCAGTCTGGTTGACGCTTGCGGCTTGGATACTACTGGTAAAATAGGCGGGAGTGTCCAGTTTTTTTTCTATGATACCATTAAAATCATGGTGCTTCTAGGGGTCCTGATTTTTCTTATATCATATATTCAGAGTTATTTTCCGCCGGAAAGGACAAAGAAAATTCTTGGAAGATTTCACGGAATCGGAGCTAATATCATAGCCGCATTACTTGGAACAGTAACGCCTTTTTGTTCCTGTTCGTCTATCCCTTTATTTATAGGATTTACAAGTGCGGGACTGCCATTAGGTGTAACATTTTCATTTCTGATTTCCTCCCCTATGGTTGACCTGGGTTCGCTTGTACTTTTGATGAGTATATTCGGTTGGAAGGTTGCGATAACCTACGTTGTACTTGGGCTTGTCATTGCTGTTGCAGGCGGCGTTATGATTGAGAAATTAAGGCTTGAAAATTATGTGGAAGAATTTATACGCAACGGAAACTCTATTGATGTCAAACAAGAACAACTTCACTTCAAAGACCGTATGAAATACGCATGGGAGCAGGTTCTATCTACGGCAAAAAAAGTTGTCCCGTATGTTTTGGTTGGCGTTGCTATCGGTGCATTTATTCACAACTGGATACCCGAAGATTTTATTGTGCGTGTTCTTGGAACGGGGAATCCTTTAGGCGTTATTATTGCCACGGTTGCAGGCGTTCCCATGTATGCGGATATTTTTGGTACAATTCCCATTGCCGAAGCGTTATTGGCAAAAGGCGCGAGGCTTGGAGTTGTCCTGTCCTTTATGATGGGCGTAACTACGTTGTCTTTGCCGTCAATGATTATGCTGCGTAAAGCCGTAAAACCAAAACTACTTGCTGTTTTTATTACAATCTGCACTATTGGAATTATTCTTGTCGGTTATTTCTTCAACGCAATTCAATTCCTGCTTATATGATTGTATGGGAAAATCAAAAACGAATCAAACAAAATGGAGGTTATTTATTATGGCATTATTTGGAAAAAAGAATGAGGAAAAAAAGAAAGGCATTTGTTGTATCGAAGTTTTAGGCTCCGGGTGTGCTTCCTGTCACACACAATTTGAAAATGTAAAGGAAGCTGTTAGGAAAATGGGGATTTCAGCAGAAGTAGAATATGTAACCGATTTACAGAAAATTATGGAATATGGCGTTATGAGTATGCCTGCCCTCGTTGTAAATAAAAAAGTGGTAGCTATGGGTAAAGTGCTGAAGGTTAATGAGATAGAAAAGTTGCTGCATAAAGCAGGCTTTTAAGAAGCTTTAAGGCAAAAGCGATTTTGAGACATATAAAAAATGTACCGGGTGGCCTCTGGATAATCAGAAAAATTGATTCAAGGATTGACTCTGCAATAGTTGTAGACTTTATGATAAAATGTATCAGAAAAAACAGGGGAGATTGAATTATGAATAAATTAACGACAGGTACCCTTTCCATAAATTCTTATCTTGATTTGGAAACATTGATCCGCTTTTGCGGAAGTCACAAAGAAACGCCTGCGTATTACAGAAAGCTTGACGGTTTTATTTCAGAACATAGACTGAAGATAACGGGATTTTCAAAAGAAATTACGATGATCGATTATGGAATTACAAATGACACAGATCAATTTGTAACAGAAATACAGATACCTGTTGAACCTGCAATATGATTTTTTCAACTGTTCAATTTCCGCTGCCATCCCGGAACGTATTTCTTATTTTATCGAAGCAAACAACAATAGCATAACACTATTCCGAACCAAAGAAATTAAAGACTAAAGACAAGCATTATGGAAATGTGCATAACAGGCTATGGAATTACACACATTCATCACTTATATCTGAATTAGTAAGATTATGGGTATTTTAATTTTCATATATAGCAGCTATATCCTGTATTCTATGCTTCATTTCAGCACGAATATATAACGGTTCTAAGCATTCACATTTATTACCAAAACCAAGAAGAATATCATAATAGTATTCATTCTCTATGAACGGAAAATCAACAATGTAATGTTCGCTGCCATTAGGAGAAAAGTGTTCATAAGTGCAATAATCCAGCACCCTGTCCATGATTGATTTATGAATACGGATTTTTATTTTTGTTTGCATGTTTAGCAGAATTTCCTCAAAATTTAAAACAGGTTTTTGATAATCCCGTGGTGTAAAAATTTCTTCTTTCATTTGTAAGTTCGATATGCGGGATAATCTAAATAAGCGGAAATCATTTCGTATATGGCAATATCCATAAAAATACCAATGACCGCTTTTTAAAACAAGCTGATACGGCTCAACTGTCCGTACAGTTTTCTTTCCATGATGAGCTATATATTCAAAGGAAATCAGTCTGCAATCCTGCAAAGCCGTTTTGATAATCTCTAAATATGATTGTGTGTTTTGGTTGCAGATCCAAGAACTTTGATCTATACATATTTGGTTTGCTTTTAATTCTATGTCATTTGCTTTGTCGGCGGGGATAAAACTTTTGACTTTTGCAAGGGCGTTTATCAGTTCATTTCCCCGTATCATATCCGAAAGGCTTGAAAGCCCCATAAGGATAGCGGAAAGGTCAGCAGTCGAAAAAACATTTTTATCAATTTTGTAATTCTGCATAATTTCAAATCCGCCGCCCACTCCCGATATTGAGCGGATAGGAATACCTGCCATATTGATAGTGTCTATATCACGGTAGATTGTGCGGGGCGACACTTCAAACATATTCGCTAATTCCTGTGCCCCTATCCGCTCTTTATCAAGAAGCACCATAATAATACTAACGAGCCTGTCAATCTTCATCTGATAGCCGCCTTTCAAAATTTCTTCTACTCTATATATTGCTGCCATAATGTTGTCAACAATTACATGATACAATGAAAAAGCAAACAAATCAAATGTACAATGAAAATGGAGGAAATTTATGTTTACAATCTATGTTTATGTTCTTGACACTTTAGCCGATTGGGAATTAGGTTATATTACTTCGGAGTTACATTCCGGGCGATTTTTCAAAAAGGACGCTGAGCGTGTAGCGCTTAAAACAGTCAGTTATTCTAAAGAACCAATCCATACAATGGGAGGGCTGACAGTCGTACCGGATTGTTTGACTGATGATATTGCTGTAAAAGAAACAAGCGTATTGCTGTTACCGGGTGCGGATACATGGAGTGATCCAAAACATGGCACAATTATCAAAAAGGCAAGTGAACTTCTCTCTTTAGGAGCTACTGTTGGAGCAATTTGTGGAGCTACCGTTGCACTTGCTAATTTTGGATTGTTAGATAATCGGCGGCATACCAGTAATGGACAGGGATTTCTAGAAATGTTTTCACCTGATTATAAAGGACAGGATTTATATGTAGACAAGCCTTCAGTAGCAGATAATAACCTCATTACCGCAAATCCTACGGGTGCTTTGTTGTGGGCAAAACAAATTATTGAGCATCTAGGTGTTTTTCAAGAAAATACACTGGAATTTTGGTATGAATATTTTAGTACTGGAAAAGCGGAATCTTTCTTTGCCCTTATGCAAACAGTAGCACCTAACAATGAAAAGTAATAAATCATCGATAATATTTCATAGGCGGTTAAGGGGAGGACAGTAAAAATGCTGCCGCCCCTTTTCAGCATAAATGTTTTACAAACCATGCAACGTCCTATGTGGGAGAAAAGGGAAATTACCTATGCCTTGCACAGAAGCAGACGGCGGCAAGCGCCAGCGTCACGGTCTCTGCCGCAAATGGCGCAAACCAGATTGCATCACTTCCAAATATTATGGGAAGACAGAAAATGGCAAGGGCTTTCACAATAATACCTCTGTTTACTGCTATGGCGTTTGCCGCGTCTGTTCTCTTGGTGGAGAAAAGAAATGCCGTGCAGATCAGGTTCAATGCCATAGGGATAAAGGACAGGCTAAACAGCGGTAAAACCGCTGAGGCTGTCTGCACAAGTTCGGCATCCCGGTTGAAAATGCAGATAATCGGTTTATCAAAGAAGAATAACAATGCGTAGATCAGAACAGATAAGATACTGTTGATGACGATTCCGCAACGGAAATACCACTTCATTTCCACTGTATCCTGTTTGCCGTAACATTGTCCCCAAAGGGGCTGTAAGCCTTGCGCTACGCCGGAGAGGACTGCGTTTGCGAGGGAGTAGATAAAGCTCAAAACGCTAAAGGTCGAGATGCCGATATCGCCGATCAGTCTTGCTAACATAAGGTTATAGCAAAGTGCCGTAACAGGCGTCGTAAGCTGCGTAACCGCCTCCGGCACGCCGCGTCTGCAGACTTTTTTTATAAGCATAAAATTTATTTTAAAGGCTTTAATCCGGAGAACACCCTTTTTCCGTACGAAATGCGAAAGCAGAATCAGGACGGAAAACACCTGCCCCAAACCGGACGCAACCGCTGCGCCGATGACGCCTTTATCCAGTGGGAAGATAAACAGCCAGTCTAAAAAGATATTTGCCGCCGCGCCTACGCACATTCCCACAAAGGAAAGGGCAGGAGAGCCGTCGTTTCTGACAAAGACCGAAAGACAGGTACTCATCAGCATAGGAATGGAGAAAGCCGAGTAATAAAACAAATACTGGGCGGACATTTCCCGCATCTGCGGACTCAACTTTCCTGCGCCGCTTAAGTCAACGATCTGTACGGAAAATATCATGCCTGCAGCCATCAGCAGGACAGAAAGCAGGACGGTTAATGAAAGGGCAGTCATAAAAGCGTGGTTGGCGCCTTCCGTATCTTTCCGGCCCATTCTGATAGCGACAACGGTTGCGCCGCCCATGGGAAACATGGCTGCTGCGGCAACAACAAATGTAATAAAGGGCACGCCGATATTCACAGCACCCAAGGCGGCGGAACCGACGCCCTGTCCCACAAAAATACCATCAACAACATTGTAAAGATAGGTTACAAAAAGGCCGCCCAATGCCGGAAAGATGTAACCAAACAAGGATTTTGTTTTTGCGTTCATAAAGATACCTCTATACAAGGAAGCGGGACAAAGCCTTTTGACTTTACCCCGTTATAAAAACAAAAGCGGGATAAAGCCCTGAATGGTCTTATCCCACTTCAACAATCTTATTTGATTGCAAGTCCTCTGACAAGCAACTGTATTCTATCATAAGAGATTTTCAAAGTCAACGGAATTACGTATGAAAAAAATTTTTGAATCTCACATAGAATATAAAAGTCAGAGGTAATTTAAAGATGTGAGATAGAA
>ULTO01059255.1_pt1 | contig 13532 bp, 7 predicted proteins | sample 1957601 | NCBI WGS metagenome assembly ULTO01 (sample SAMEA4835734, study PRJEB28245) | human gut metagenome | biome: gut microbiome; material: fecal sample | place: Denmark | collected 2008 | reverse complement strand
AGACCGAATGCTCTGCCAAGCGGCAGAGCATTTTTTGTATATCGGAAGGAGGACACTATGAATAGCCTTACAGATAAGGAAATCAATAGAGCCAGTGATGGTATCGATAAGGCGCTTTCTACTGCTACACGTAGCAACCGCGGTGAAGTCGCTTTCCGTATTTTAAGTGTAGTTCGCAATCTAAACGACCACATTGCATTCAAAATTTGGAAAGACGTGCGTCCGGATCAAAAAATGGATATCAATAAGGTAGCAAGCAAGTTTGGTAATGTTCGTCCGTACCAGTTTATTGCGAGGTTTGATCATTTTTTGCGTGCATCGGTTTCTCACTTTACCCCGTCGGAAGAGGGCGCTGAGCGCCTGATGATAAAGTACTATCGATATTTGCTCCAACTTAAAAAGGCGGTATATGATAGATACGGAATGATTATCCTCAGAAACGTCGACATGTTTCTCGAGGATTTAGATGAACAAACAAAAGATTATTATCAAAAAGTTGCTGCAGAAATTGAAAAGAGACTTAGGATTCCACCGCCGAAAAACTTTGATAATTACTATATTGATAAAATTAAGCCATTCTTTGTAAATCAAGAAATCTATTATGAGGTTGCATTAGAACCTGCAGACGAGAAACCAAATAAATTCAATCGAATAACTGCGTTTACCAAGTACGACATTTCTACAGATTATTGTGTTGCGCTATCATTTTCTGATGCCACCATTAGTGTGTTTAATACAGATTTTCCCATCAAAATCATAACCGAATGGCATGTATCAATTCGCCCGTGTGAACTGAATAATTTTGCTGAATTGCTTAATGTTGAGTGCTCTGTATCTCGAAGCCTCAATGAGTATAAGATGGTGATGAGCTACTTGGAGCAAAACGGAGCAACATTGGTAGACATCATTGACTACGATCAGCGAGAATATGACAGTATAAAAAACTGGGTTATTGCATCAACTCAAAAGCACCATTCGTATATTTTTGATATGCTGGACATTTGCCGAGAGATTTCTGCCAACAAGCAAGATGGCGCAAATATTATACGATATTTGCTTTACCGCATGAACAACCGAATTATTAAAGATCAACAGGCACACGGAGATGAAAAGAGGTATGCGGGACTAAATATTTCTTCCAAGTGTATGCCTTTTGACAGGAATCCTTATTCATTTAATCCCAAAGGACACATTTCCAATCTGTATGATTTGTTCGAGTGCATCGATACAGCGGGACATCAAGGAGAAATGCTTGCCAGATATATCGAAAAGAATACAAATCAGAATGGAGTTTTGTTTACTCCAATTGATCAGCTTACAATGTTTGGCATACCCCAAGAGATTAAGCAAACAATAGAAAAATATAATCGCTCCCTATACAGCGGGTTTAGACCAGTGAGTGAGTTAGGAGTCTTTAAGGATTATGTTTATTCTAAGGGCTGCGAAATTGCAACTGTACAGATTATTAATAAACTTGAAGAATTAGCTGATAATGTACCGGAAATTTCATCATCTTTTTCAGAGAAAATGATTTCTCAGCTAAAACTTTTGCCTGCGGGTCAAAGACTGGATGACGAGGTTAAGGAGCAAATCTTAAAAACTTTATTTTCTGAATCTGCAGTTCACCTCATCTATGGTGCAGCTGGAACAGGAAAGACGACACTGGTAAACCATATATCAAAGCTTTTAGAAGGGAAAAAGAAAATTTATCTTGCAAAGACTAATCCAGCAGTAGAAAATCTGCGAAGAAAGGTCACGTGTTGTGATAGAGCGGACGAATTTACTACTATTGATAAGTTTGTTCGTAGTGGTTGGTATGAGACCTCAAATTATGACTTAGTAGTGGTTGACGAATGCAGCACAGTAAAGAACGAGGATATCCTTAAAGTCATAAATCGCGCAGGAGATGCAGCATTGCTTCTGGTTGGGGATACATACCAAATTGAAGCTATAGGATTTGGCAATTGGTTTAGCATAATTAGAAATGTACTACCAGACCGCTGTTGCCATGAGTTGACAATACCTCATCGAAGCCCAGACGAACAACTTCAAAGGCTTTGGGAAGAGGTTCGAAATATGGACGATGATAATATTGTCTTGGAAAAAATGGTGCGTAGTGACTATTCTCATCCAATCGATAGCGATATTTTCGACTCAAAATCAGATGATGAGATTATATTGTGCCTAAATTATAATGGGCTCTATGGCCTAAATAACATTAATCGTCTACTACAACTAAATAATTCGAATCCGGCGGTAGATATAGGAGTATGGAGATTCAAAGTTGGTGATCCCATTCTGTTTAACGATTCTGGCCGGTTTAGTGTCCTTTATAACAACATGAAAGGAAGAATCCTCTCAATCCAAGATTCAACTGAAAGCGTATATTTCACAGTAGAGATTGATGCTTTGCTCGATGAGCTGGAAGTGCTGTGTTGTAATGGACTGGACTATATTGGTAATGATGGAGGAAAAACGCAAGTTGGCTTTAACATTAATCGAACAAAGCCATACTCCAGTGATGAAGAACGCACAACGATGGAGCACATCGTTCCTTTCCAGATTGCATATGCGGTTTCCATACACAAAGCGCAGGGCCTTGAGTATGATTCTGTGAAAATTGTTATTGCGGATGAAACCGAAGATCAAATAACTCATAACATTTTTTATACAGCAATCACTCGAGCCAAGCAACACTTGACAATATATTGGTCGCCAGAAGTGTGCAATCGCATTTTGGCGCGCATTAGGCCTGTGAACTACAAAAAAGATTTTCAACTTCTGAAAGCAAAAAACAATCTATAGTAATACACATTTGTATGTGTTCAAGGAGATTCAATATGGCCATAAGTTATAAAAAACTCTGGAAGCTACTTATCGACAAGGATATGAAGAAGAAGGATCTATGCGAAAAGGCGGGTATCAGCCCTGCATCCGTTACTAAGATGGGAAGAAACGGGCATGTCACTACAGAGATTCTCTTAAAGATATGCACTGCGTTGGATTGCGGTATCGAAGATATCATGGAGATTGTACCAGATAAATAACAACGCGCTTTTCTTGCTTCAGGAGGATGAATGATTTCCGGCTGATAATAGCTACATAAATAGAGAAATGAGGAAAAGTAAATGGCTAATAAGCAGATTATAGATGCAATGTGGGATGATTCTCCCGTTGATGTATCCACCGAAGTAAATTTTATCTGGTCCATCGCAAACAAACTGCGCGGGCCGTACCGTAGCGACAAGTACAAGGATGTTATCATTCCGATGACGATCATCCGCCGCTTTGAGTGCGCTCTTGCGCCCACCAAGCAGAAAGTCGTTGAGCAGTTCAAAGCAAACCCGAATTTTCCGGCAAAGGCGATGTATCGCATTTCCGACTTCCAGTTTTATAACACCAGTGAATTTGACCTTGCAGAGCTTGTAAATGACGCAGACCATATTGCCGCCAATTTTAAGAGCTATCTGCAGGGGTTTTCCGCAAATGTGCTGGAAATCTTGATGTCCAAGGAGCGCGGTCTGAATTTTGGCGAAGAAATCGACAAGATGGACAAGAATAACCGTCTGCTCTCCGTCATCAAGGCATTCTCCGAACTTGATCTTGATCCTCGCACCATCGACAATGTGAAGATGGGATATATTTTCGAGGAACTAATCCGTAAGTTCTCTGAAAATGCCGAAGCCGGCGACCACTACACTGGCCGCGACATCATTAAGCTGATGGTCAACATCCTGTTGGCCGAAGGCTGTGACGATATCTTCGATGACGGTAAGGTAATCACCATATTGGATCAAGCCTGCGGAACGGGCGGTATGCTTTCCACCGGCTACAATTTCATCAAGCGTTATAACCCCTCTGCCGATGTGCGCCTGTTCGGACAGGAAATCAACCCAGAGTCTTATGCCATGTGCCTTGCGGAGATGCTCATTAAGGGTCAGAATGCTGAAAATATCTGCTATCAGGACACTATGAAAGCCGACCGTTTTAAGGGCACGAAGATGCGCTTCGTGCTGGAAAATCCGCCGTTTGGCACCGCCTGGGGCGGCAAGGACGCTGCCGAAGGCGTTGAGGATGCCGTCAACGCAGAATATCAGAAAGGCTTTGACGGTCGCTGGGGCGCAGGCCTGCCTGGTTCCGGCGATATGCAGATGTTGTTCCTTCAGTCTGCCATCGACAAGATGGACGACAACTTCGGTCGTGCTGCGATCATCGAAAACGGCAGCCCGCTCTTTTCTGGCGGAACGGCTTCCGGCGAGAGTCAGATTCGCCGCTGGATGTTGGAAAGTGATCTGATCGAAGCGATCATTGCGCTGCCAACTGATCTCTTTTATAACACCGGCATCGCCACATACATTTGGGTTCTCTCCAAGAATAAGCGTCCGGAGCGCAAAGGCAAAATTCAGCTGATCGACGCTTCTACTTTCTTCAAAAAGCTGCGTAAAGCCCTGGGCGATAAGAAAAACGAGATATCTCCCGAAGATCGCAGTGCCGTTACCAAGCTGTATGCGGACTTCGCAGAAAACGAATATTGCAAAATCTATCGGAACGAGGAGTTCATTTATCGTGAGTACACGGTGATGCAGCCCCTTCAGCGTAGCTATGCCATTACGGCGGAGCGGATTCAGGCGATGGTGGGTAAAGGCGCACTTGACAGCCTCTACAACGAAGTGAAATTTGCAGACTTGGAATTGATGGCGGAAAGAGATGGTAAAGCTCAGAAACAATTGGACAGGTTTTTTGTTGGCAAGCCGATCTTTGATGCGATTCTTGCAGATTTGAATCACGCCATCAGTGATACTGTGTGGATGTCGCCGGATGCCTTTATGCCGCATCTTACCGAAGTATTAAGCAAGGCTACAACAGATAAGAAGCTGTTGGAAAAGATTGCGGACGGGCTTTCCATCATGGACAAGAATGCCGAGATTCAGCGTGACCGCAAGGGTAACATCATCTATGATAAAGAAACCAAGGACACCGAACTGGTGAAATGGGAAGAAAGCATTGAGGATTATATGGCAAGAGAAGTCCTGCCGCACATCCCGGATGCCGCCGCATTCTTCGAGGAGAACCTTGGCGCAAAGAAACCTGTTATCAAAACCGGAGCGGAGATCCCGTTCACGCGGTATTTCTATAAATATCAGCAACCAATAGCCAGTGAGGAACTGAAAGCAAGATTTTCAAATTTGGAGCTTTCCGTGTCCAAGCAAATAACAAAGTTGTTTGAGTGAGGCGGTAGGACTATGCGTGAGATGAAAGACAGTGGATTGCAGTGGGCAGGCGATATTCCACAGTATTGGAATATCGCAAAAGGAAAGCACTTCATGGCAGTTTTAGAACGTCCCGTTAGAGATGATGATAATGTTATCACTTGCTTTCGCGATGGGGAAGTCACGCTTCGATCCAATCGGCGAGAAGACGGATTTACAGTTGCCACTGTAGAAGCGGGTTATCAGGGAATCGAGCCTGGAGATTTGGTCGTTCATGGTATGGATGGTTTTGCGGGAGCAATTGGAATAAGTGATTCACGAGGTAAAGGGACGCCGGCGCTTAATGTTCTTAGCTGTTCAGAGAATAAAAAATATATAATGTACCTTTTAAGGGCAATGGCGTATACCGAAGTGTTTATGGCACTATCAACAGGCATTCGAGTAAGGACTTGTGATACCAATTGGAAAAAGTTGAAATCATTGGATTACTTAATTCCGCCCGCAGATGAGCAACAGTGCATCGCCGATTTTCTCGATGCAAAATGTGCCGAGATTGATGCGTTGACCGCTGATATCCAGACCCAGATCGACACGCTGGAGCAGTATAAACGGTCTGTCATCACCGAAACCGTCACAAAGGGACTGAACCCGAATGCGGAGATGAAAGATAGCGGGATTCAGTGGATCGGCAATATGCCCGCACACTGGGATGTTGTCCGTGGCAAATACATTCTTCACTATATGCAGAAGCCCGTGCGCGAGGATGACGGTGTAATCACTTGTTTCCGTGATGGTGAGGTTACTCTTAGAAGCAATCGCCGTGAAGAAGGCTTTACGATGTCCGATAAGGAAATCGGCTATCAAGGCATTGATGTCGGTGATTTAGTTGTACATGGTATGGATGGCTTTGCTGGCTCTATCGGTATTTCTGATTCAAGGGGAAAGGCTTCTCCTGTTCTCAATGTACTGGATACCGACCAGTGCAAGCGATACATCATGTATTATCTTCGCAGCATGGCTTACAGTGATGTGTTTCTTGCTTTGGCAACCGGTATTCGTGTGCGTTCCTGTGACCTTCGGTGGAACAAGTTGGCGGAGCTTTCCTATCCGGTGCCGCCGCTTGATGAGCAGAATGCCATCGTAAAGCACATCGATTCTGTGCTTTCAAAAGCAGACGCTGTTATCGCTGATAAAGAAGCACAGCTTGCAACACTCGACGAATACAAAAAATCTCTGATTTTCGAGTATGTAACCGGCAAGAAGGAGGTGCCCGTCTCATGAGGGTTGAATTCATAAAATCTGAGTTCTGGGGCGCAGCTTTGCTCGTTGCGGAAGCGGATTTTAAATTGGCTAAGACAAAGGATGCCGAGTTCGACAGCTTGGCTCATGCTACAGCCGCTTTTGCAAATCTGTTTGATGTGGATTATACCATTGCACGAGACGAATACAATGCAGCTTTGGGTGTGATTGGGAAAAACGGAGCAGTTGTTTTCACAATTGGCTCCTCGCAACATCCAGAACGTAGATGGGTTGAAATTCAAGTGTCGAACAACAATCAACCGCAACGTGTGCTTTACGCCGATGAGGATGGATATCACTTGATTCGCCATGCACATTTCAATCCAAAAGCGGTTGCAGCCATACAAAAGCGGCACAAGGAGGAACGAAAGAAATGACAAGTATTCTCTCCGAAAAAGAATATCAGCATTTCATCATGGACAGACTCTCGCAGGACAATGGTTACATCGTCCGCAAGGCAACAAGCTATGACCGCCTCTTTGCTATGGACAGAGAGCTGTTGTTTCAGTTTCTGAACGACACCCAGTCAGATGAGATGGCGGCGCTCCGCAAAATCTACAAAGCCGACCTGGAGGACACCCTTGTCAGCTTCATCAATGCTGAGGTCACAAAAGCGCGCGGCAGTCTGCTGGATGTGCTGAAGCATGGCATTGAAATCTCCAATATGAAGCTGGAGCTTATGTACACCAAGCCCGCTACCACCTTTAACCGGGAACTGCTGGCAAGGTACGAGAAGAATATTTTCTCCGTTATGGAGGAGGTCTGGGCAAGCGATGATGAGCGTGTTGACCTGGTCATCTTCCTGAATGGCATTGCCATCATGTCTTTTGAGCTGAAATGCAATGCCGCCGGTCAGTCGTACCAAGATGCCATTTATCAGTACCGTGTTGATCGTGACCCGAACACCAGACTGTTCCGCTTTAAGGCTGGATGCCTTGTGAACTTTGCGATGGATCTGGAGCAGGTCTATATGACCACCAAGCTTGCCGGAAACTCTACCTTTTTCCTGCCATTCAACATGGGCAACGGCGAAGGCGTCAATGCCGGTGCGGGTAACCCCACCTTCAAAGACAAGTACAGTGTCTCCTATATGTGGGAGGATATTCTGAAAAAGGATACTGTCCTCGATCTCATCAGCAAGTTCATCTTCATCGAAACGAAGGAAAGCAAGGATGAGCTGACCGGAAAAACGAAGAAGTCCGAAAACATCATCTTTCCACGATATCATCAACTGGATGTGATCCGCAAGCTGCTGGCAGATGTGCGTGAGAATGGCTCTACGCAGAATTATCTGATCCAGCATAGCGCAGGCTCCGGCAAAACGAACTCTATCGCATGGTTGGCGCACCGACTCACTTCGCTGCATGATGCGGATAATAAGATCATCTTTGATAATGTCGTCATCGTCACTGATCGTGTTGTCGTTGATCGGCAGCTTCAGAAAGCCATTATGGGTATGGAGCACAAAGCCGGGCTTATCCGAGTGATGGACGATAAATGTAATTCCGCTGACCTTGCAATTGCCCTGAACGGCAACACAAAGATCATTGCGACCACGATTCAGAAATTCCCGTACATCGTGGACAGTGTTGCAGGGCTGAAAGGCAAGCGGTTCGCCGTTATCATTGACGAGGCACACTCTTCCACCGCCGGTAAGGATATGGCGGCAGTCACCATGTCGCTGGGCTCCGGCGATCAGGAAATCAGTGATATCGAGGATATGATCACGGACGAAATTCGCCGCAACGGCAAACAGGCCAACGTCTCCATGTTTGCGTTCACCGCCACGCCCAAGCCTACAACGATTCAGTTGTTCGGTCGACTGAACACCAAAGGGCAGCGAGAGGCATTCCACATTTACTCAATGAAGCAGGCCATCGAGGAAGGCTTTATTCTGGATGTGCTCCAGAACTACACCACTTATGATACCTTCTATCAGCTGAACAAAGAAATCGAAGAAGATCCCCGCTGCAAGACAGCCGATGCAAAAAGGCAGATTGCCCGTTTTGTGGAGCTGCATGAAACGAACATTGCGCAGCGTGTAGAGGTCATCGTGGAGCATTTCCGCACCACGGTTATGCCAGAGCTCGGTGGTATGGCAAAAGCAATGGTCATTACCGCTTCCCGACAGGGTGCGGTCAAATACCGTCAGGCGTTTGAGAATTACACTCAGAAAAAAGGCTACACCGATATCAAGGCATTGGTCGCTTTCTCCGGTAAGGTGAAGCTGCCGGACGATGACACCGAATACTCTGAGGCATCCATGAACGGCTTCCCGGAGGATCGGCTGACAAAGGAATTCGACAAGGATGACTATCAAGTGCTGCTGGTTGCCAATAAGTATCAGACTGGATTCGACCAGCCGAAGCTCTGCGCTATGTATGTTCTCAAGAAACTGAAGGGCGTTTCCGCCGTTCAGACGCTTTCTCGCTTGAACCGTATCTGCCCACCGTTTGAAAAGAAAACCTTTGTGCTGGACTTTGTGAATACATATGAGGACATCAAGGCAGCGTTCGCACCGTATTATACGACCACCTTGCTTTCCACCTCCGTAACGCCGACGGCGATCTACGATTTGGAGGCACAGATCGATGCGTATACTGTTCTTGACCCCGATGATATTGAAAAAGCCAACGAACTGCTCTACAAGGGGAATATTTCCTCCAAGGATAAGCAGAAGCTGACTTTCTACTTCAAGCGGGCAAAGAATAGGATCGAGCAATACGAACTAATCAAACAGCATGAGATCGTGTCCATGATGCGCCATTTCGTCCGATTTTATGAGTTCCTTCTACAGGTGTCCTGCTTCGAGGATACCGACCTGCACAAGAAATATAACTTCATCACTTATTTACTGGCTTACATCAATATCAAGCACCCTGGCGGCGGATATAATCTGGACGGTAAAATCAAGGCTACCAATTTTGTTCAGAAAAAGGCGGAGGAACATACGACTCCAAACCTTGTCGCACAACCTGTGGTAAAGCTGCCCACCGCCGAGAGCTTTGGGCTGACTGAGGCAAAAGAAGAACGACTTTCCCAGATTATTGCGGAGATCAACAGTCGCACAGGAAAAGCCTATGATAACGATGTGGCGGTCAAAGCTATGCTGCAGATCCGGGATATTCTGCTGAAGTCCGACAAGCTGAAAACCAGCGCACGGAATAATACCGTCAAAGATTTTGAATTTTCGTATTTTGATGACATTGACGATGCACTGATTGAGGGCTTGGAGCAGAATCAGGATTTCTTCTCGCTTCTTCTCAGCAACGATGAGATCAAGCGACAGGTCCTTGGTATCTTTACAGACGAGATTTATAAAAGCCTGAGAGAGGCATAAAGGGGTAGCATCATGTTTGACAAGTTTCGATTGAAAGATGTACTGGCGCACTACAAGCAGAATTTTGTCTCCACGCAGTGGGGCAACGAAAAATACAAATGGGAAGCTGTCAAATGGTTTCAGGACAATTGGGACGTGAACGCTCAAAATTTTCCTGAAATGCTGAGCCGGTCCCTCGATAAAACCTTCAATTTGCTGGCTTCCATCAACAATTTCCCGAGACGCATGATTGTAAGTTTTTCCAAAGCGGCACCGGAAGAGGTCCGGGCAATGTTTATTGCCTTGTTTGACGAGAACAAGGATGTGTATGAGCGCATGAATGCCTTCAAATTGCAGGCTTCCATCTTGTTGGAGAGATATGGAAACGGTGCCGCACAGCACTACCAATATGAAAATGCTATCAGCACTTATCTTTGGTTGCGCTACCCGGATAAGTATTACATCTATAAGTTCGGCGAGGTGAAAAATGTTGCAAACGAGCTTGAGACTGATTACCGCTTCAAAAAGGGTGCTTACGCAGACAATATCCGCAACTTTCTGCGGCTCTATAACGAAATCAGCCTTGCCCTCAAAGAGGACACAGAGCTCGTCAATCTGTTTCAGTCACAGCTGACGGATACTTGCTACCCCGACCCTGAGCTCAAAACATTGACCATCGATGTGGGATTTTATATCAGCAGATTTTACTCTCAGCAGGATGAGAATGCTGAAGCTGCCACCGAATGGTACGGTACAGATTATAATCCTGGGCTTACCATCGAAGATTGGAAAAAACTCTTAAAGGATGGAACTATTTTCACTACCAGTGCACTTGAAATTATGAGGCGGATCAAAGACTATGGTGGTCAGGCCTCCTGCACACAACTTGCGGTCAAATATGGTGAGACAAAAAACTTCTATAATTCCGGTTCTGTTGCACTGGCTCATCGTGTCTGTGAAGCCGCCGGAATCAAGCCCGCAACAAGAGAAGATGGCTCCACACAATGGTGGACGGTCCTTTACACTGGGCGTGATGCAGACAAAGGCGAGGATGGCAGCTTTATTTGGAAACTGAGAGATGAACTTTCTGAAGCACTTGATCAGACAGATTTGAGTAATATTGAACTGTGTGCAGCTGCCGCTCCCGAAGAAGACCATGGCTATTGGTGGTTGAATGCGAATCCGAGAATCTGGAGCTTTTCCGACATTGCTGTCGGAGAGGTGCAGTCCTATACGCTTTACAATGAAAACGGGAACAAGCGGCGTATTTTCCAGAACTTCCTGGATGCGAAAGTTGGCGACATGATCATTGGCTATGAATCCAATCCGGTAAAGCAGATTGTAGCAATTGGCCGTATCAGCGCAGAACAGGACGGTGAAAAGCTGTTCTTTGAAAAAATAGAAGGCTTGACTTCTCCCATTGACTATGCGACGCTGAAGGAATGCCCGGAACTGGAACGCATGGAGTATTTCCAGAATCCGCAGGGTAGCCTGTTCAAACTCACAAGAGGCGAATATGACTTCATCCTCGATATGATTCGTGAAGAAAATCCTGTTACTGTGGAAGCTTCTATTGATGCTTACACAAAGAGCGATTTTCTCGATGAAGTATATATGACCGAAAAACGCTATGAAAACCTTGTGGCAGTTCTCCGTAACAAGAAGAACATCATCCTGCAGGGGGCTCCCGGCGTCGGCAAAACCTTCGCTGCAAGGCGTCTGGCATGGTCCATAATGGGAGAAAAGGATGATAGCCGTATCGAGTTTGTTCAGTTCCATCAGAATTATTCCTATGAGGACTTTATGATGGGCTACAAGCCTGTAGAGGATGGGTTTGAATTGAAATACGGCATTTTCTATCGTTTCTGCCAGAAAGCCGCCAACCAGCCGGACAAGGAATTTTTCTTCATTATCGATGAGATTAATCGTGGCAACATGAGCAAAATTTTTGGTGAGCTACTCATGCTGATTGAAAGAGATTACCGGGGCACCAAGGCAACGCTGGCATACAATGGGCTCTCATTCTCCGTCCCCAAGAACCTATATATCATCGGTATGATGAACACGGCAGACCGCAGTCTTGCCATGATCGACTATGCACTCCGTCGCCGCTTCTGCTTCTTTGAGGTCGAACCTGGTTTTGATTCCGAGGGCTTCATCCATTATCAGAACGGGCTGAATAACGAAACGCTGAACGAACTGGTATCCAAAGTTAAGGACCTGAATCGCGAAATTACCTCAGATAAGTCGCTGGGTAAGGGCTTCTGCATCGGCCACAGCTATTTCTGCGGCAGAGATATCTGCACGGATGAGTGGCTACACTCCATTGTCGACTATGATATTCTGCCGATGCTCAGCGAGTACTGGTTCGATGACGCAAACAAACTCCAGCGTTGGGAGAATATTTTGCAGGGTGTGTTTCAATGATCAAGGATAAGAGCATCTTCATAAAAAACATATATTATATGCTTTCGTATGCCTTCACGACTCTGAATCAGGGCGGCTATGAGGATGTTGCTACCGAAGAGTTCGAAAACATACACAACCTCTTCGCTGCGATTCTGGCAAAGGGCATCAGTAGCCAGTTGAAACAGGGGCTGTATCGGGAGTATTTGAACCAAAAGGAGACGGTCACTGCTGTTCGCGGCAAAATTGACATGCCTGGAACGATACAGAACCGCCTCGCAAGGAGGCAGGTATTGACCTGTGAATATGATGAGCTTTCCGAAAACAATCTGCTGAACCAGATTCTTAAAACGACCGTGATGCTCTTGCTCCGTCATGTAAGGGTGGATCAAGCATACAAAAGCGATTTGAAGAAGGAAATGTTGTTCTTTTCAAATATTGATACTATTGACCCTGGCACAATTCACTGGTCGGCCATTCGGTTTCAACGGAACAACAATACCTATCGTATGCTCATTAGTTTGTGCCAACTGATCCTCGAAGGAATGCTGTTGACCTCGGACTCCGGCGAATACCGACTGGCTTCCTTCATTGACGAGCAGCGCATGAACCGCCTGTATGAGAAATTTATACTGGAGTATTACGCCAAGGAATGTCCACAGGTAACGGCAACGGCATCTCAGATTCCGTGGGCGTTGGACGATGGAATTGGCACCATGCTTCCGGTCATGCAAAGCGACATTATGCTGACCAGAGGCAATGAGGTCCTCATCATTGATGCCAAGTACTATACACATACCACGCAAACTCAGTATGATGTGCATACCTTGCATTCCGGTAATCTGTATCAGATTTTCACCTATGTGAAGAACAAAGAGGCGGAGTTCGGCAACGAACCGCATCAGGTATCTGGCATGCTTCTGTATGCCGCAACAGACGAAGCAATCCAGCCGGACAACCGCTATCGGATGAGCGGTAATCAAATCAGTGTGAAAACACTTGATTTGAATAGGAACTTTTCAGAAATATCTGCTCAGCTCAATCGCATTGTTGAAGATCATTTTTTATAAGGCTTTATCTTTAAAAACTGTATAACACAGGATTACAGGAGAAAGTTTGTGCGCAGTATTTATATAATCAACTCTCTTGGTGTTGCTTGGTGTTGATTAGTGCATCAATGAAGATGCTTGGCAATATGACCTATGGGGTATAGCTAACCTGCGAGAGCGCACCACGAATACCCCACAGCCAAAATAGCGGCTGAAACGTAATGTTCCAGCCGCTATTTTTCTAAAAAA
>ULTO01018841.1_pt1 | contig 13567 bp, 9 predicted proteins | sample 1957601 | NCBI WGS metagenome assembly ULTO01 (sample SAMEA4835734, study PRJEB28245) | human gut metagenome | biome: gut microbiome; material: fecal sample | place: Denmark | collected 2008 | reverse complement strand
CCAACAAACTCCGGCATTTCAATCCACGCTCCCTTACGGGAGCGACGCAAAAAGGTCTGCCGTTCCTAATTCCAATGGCATTTCAATCCACGCTCCCTTACGGGAGCGACGCAGCATTTAAGGCTACATCGCTATCCAATTTACATTTCAATCCACGCTCCCTTACGGGAGCGACCCTTTCTTGTATCAACTGTAATTCCGTTTATTCAGATTTCAATCCACGCTCCCTTACGGGAGCGACCGTTTCTAATTGGTATGACCCCGCTCCACGTGGAAATTTCAATCCACGCTCCCTTACGGGAGCGACCGGTAGAACCTGTCACTCCGGTAGCAGGAGAGCCTATTTCAATCCACGCTCCCTTACGGGAGCGACTATAACCATACGGCCAAAGACGCTCCAGCATGGGAATTTCAATCCACGCTCCCTTACGGGAGCGACTAACGTAATTTTTCCTTGGGAACCATACATATATATTTCAATCCACGCTCCCTTACGGGAGCGACAGCGAGGTAATTTGTATGTTGTTTGAAATGTATATTTCAATCCACGCTCCCTTACGGGAGCGACAATTGAGTTCGCAGATGCTCCGGCTTGTCAAGATATTTCAATCCACGCTCCCTTACGGGAGCGACGGAGCTTCTGCCCTCTCGGCAAATTATAACCTTGGTATTTCAATCCACGCTCCCTTACGGGAGCGACGGATTTCTACTGGCCGTCTTTCGCGCATCTTGGCATTTCAATCCACGCTCCCTTACGGGAGCGACCAATTATTACCCGGTCATAAGGATACACATCAGACATTTCAATCCACGCTCCCTTACGGGAGCGACGCTGGTTATAATCTCTTTCGTTCTCCCACGCTGGAATTTCAATCCACGCTCCCTTACGGGAGCGACGTTTTGAATAGCCTGTTCGCCGAGATGAGCAAAGATTTCAATCCACGCTCCCTTACGGGAGCGACCTCATTAGACGTATAATCAATAAAAGCATTAAAACATTTCAATCCACGCTCCCTTACGGGAGCGACAGCATATAGTGGTCAGCTCACTTTACAATCTAAAATTTCAATCCACGCTCCCTTACGGGAGCGACCTGGTTATAATCTCTTTCGTTCTCCCACGCTGGAATTTCAATCCACGCTCCCTTACGGGAGCGACCTGGAAGGCAATCGTCATTATACGTTAACGTGATATTTCAATCCACGCTCCCTTACGGGAGCGACTTTTGTTTGACATAATTAATCACCTCATTTAGAAATTTCAATCCACGCTCCCTTACGGGAGCGACATTGGGAGAAATAGAGCGTTTTGCAAATAAAGGGCATTTCAATCCACGCTCCCTTACGGGAGCGACGCTATCATAGATTGTAAACGTTTGGAAGCCAAGGAATTTCAATCCACGCTCCCTTACGGGAGCGACCTTCACGATTGTATTTGCCGGTGCGAAACATGTCGATATTTCAATCCACGCTCCCTTACGGGAGCGACCGTAATATGCGTGGTGGTATCCGCATGTAGTGTAAAATTTCAATCCACGCTCCCTTACGGGAGCGACCCAAGACATTGACCGCAGGGAACAACAACGGCAATTTCAATCCACGCTCCCTTACGGGAGCGACTTTCACCTCAAAATTTTTTTTCTTAAGCAAAGCGAATTTCAATCCACGCTCCCTTACGGGAGCGACGTATGGTATATACAAGCAAAACAAGGCCGAAAATGCATTTCAATCCACGCTCCCTTACGGGAGCGACCTCACCTCACTTTCTGTATATATTATACCATGAGATATTTCAATCCACGCTCCCTTACGGGAGCGACATTCGTAACACCTTTCTTTATTCTTCTCGTCTTATTTCAATCCACGCTCCCTTACGGGAGCGACAGTCATTTGAAACTGAACTGACTTGGATTGGTTCTATTTCAATCCACGCTCCCTTACGGGAGCGACAACAGCAACAACACGGCTAATAGGCGGATGGTCTTATTTCAATCCACGCTCCCTTACGGGAGCGACTGTTACGAAGCAATGAGCGATTGTTCAAGCTGGCATTTCAATCCACGCTCCCTTACGGGAGCGACGTGCTTCCGCTCTTGCTTCTTCTTATAATGTTGGCATTTCAATCCACGCTCCCTTACGGGAGCGACGATTACCATGAAGATTTTGTTCTGATGTATTTGGGTATTTCAATCCACGCTCCCTTACGGGAGCGACTATTTGTCAATTGTAAAGCAGGCTTGAGCCTCAAATTTCAATCCACGCTCCCTTACGGGAGCGACGCCAACCGGTATACCGAATTTAGAGGTTAGAGCAATTTCAATCCACGCTCCCTTACGGGAGCGACCGCACACAACTCAGATTAAACCAACAATCAAGCAAATTTCAATCCACGCTCCCTTACGGGAGCGACCCGATAAGTATTATCACCATATTCACCACACGCAAAATTTCAATCCACGCTCCCTTACGGGAGCGACTTTAAATCCTGTACCTCTAACTGATGTGCATTACTATTTCAATCCACGCTCCCTTACGGGAGCGACGTCGACAAGGCCGGGCACACCATAAAGCGGCATCGGACATTTCAATCCACGCTCCCTTACGGGAGCGACTTCGGTTCCCTTTACCAAGGCCGATAATGATGTAATTTCAATCCACGCTCCCTTACGGGAGCGACATGTTCGTGCTGATTTGACGTATCAGCAAGGTTTATTTCAATCCACGCTCCCTTACGGGAGCGACGTCTTTTCATAGTATCACCTCTTATTTACCAAAAATATTTCAATCCACGCTCCCTTACGGGAGCGACGCTTGCGTCAAGTTTGGTCTTGTTAATGCTCCCCCCATTTCAATCCACGCTCCCTTACGGGAGCGACTTTGATACTTGTGCCTATACTGCCCGGTATATTCTTAAATTTCAATCCACGCTCCCTTACGGGAGCGACGATATTGATAGTCAAATTAAGGAACGCCAAGCTAATTTCAATCCACGCTCCCTTACGGGAGCGACTAAATTAAGTTGAGTTTCATTTAACATTTTAGACATTTCAATCCACGCTCCCTTACGGGAGCGACCGTGTACAGCGGTCGCACTCCCCAACAGCGAGCTATTTCAATCCACGCTCCCTTACGGGAGCGACCGTTTTTCTACGCAAAAATCACATGCGCATATTCATTTCAATCCACGCTCCCTTACGGGAGCGACCTACAACCATCATGAACCGCATTGTCGAAGAAATGATTTCAATCCACGCTCCCTTACGGGAGCGACAAATGACGTGTCGGCCGTAACCTTCCCAGCCTACATTTCAATCCACGCTCCCTTACGGGAGCGACGACGATTAGCAGCCTTAGCAGAATTACCAGCAGCAATTTCAATCCACGCTCCCTTACGGGAGCGACAGTAAAGTTTCATTAATATCACCTCTTAAGTATTATTTCAATCCACGCTCCCTTACGGGAGCGACACCTGTATGTACGATAGGATTGGGCGGCTCACTAATTTCAATCCACGCTCCCTTACGGGAGCGACCTATAACCTTATTTTTAATGAGTGGTTTCGTGATGAATTTCAATCCACGCTCCCTTACGGGAGCGACCAGATTAAGAAACTTAAGAGGAGTGTAGACTAATATTTCAATCCACGCTCCCTTACGGGAGCGACACCTGCAGAACCTAAAAATGTAGTCACGCCAAACATTTCAATCCACGCTCCCTTACGGGAGCGACTGTTAGGTGATTAAGCGAGGTGTTTGTATAATGATTTCAATCCACGCTCCCTTACGGGAGCGACTATAAAGGCAATTTTACAATGGCCTGCGTTGACATTTCAATCCACGCTCCCTTACGGGAGCGACAGCATCAAAACAAATTACTTCTCTATTAATTTAAGTCAAGCATTTTTTGCGAACCGGCTCAACTCAAATACTCAAGAATTTTATTTTGACGTGAGAAAACTTTTAGTTTCCCATTCTAGCCCAGGTTGCGAACCTAAGCTAAATTATATGTTCCATATAACTTCGCATAGGATAATTTTGCACTATTTTTCTTCATGCCAATCAATATGCAAATAGCGGTTCTTTAATTCGTTATTTCCGTTATATAGTAAATTCTCAAAGAATTTCTCTAAATACACCGTAGTAGCGTGAACTCCATTTTGTAAATCATTATAGTTTGCTCTAACCAAAGCATTACGGAAATACCAGGAATCCTTAGCAAAAGCTTCATTACCTATGGAATATCCTAAAGAATTCAAATACTTTATGATAAAAACAGCAGTTGAGCGAGTGTTTCCTTCGCAAAAAGGATGTATCTGCCATATATCACAAGTAAATTTTGCTATATGCTTAACGATTTCACTCTCGCTAAGATTTCTATAAGAAAATCTCTTTTCAGTATTAAAATCATAGTCGAGTGTCATGGAAATGCTATCATAGGATGCGTAAAAAACACTTTTCCCATTCAAAACCCATTCATTTTTACTAATATTATAGGTTCTGACCTCTCCGGCATGAGCAAATACATTCGCAAAAAGGTTTTTATGTATGGAAATCCAATAAGCAGGAGAAAAGCTAAATGTTTTTTCTCCCAATATTGCAGTAATCCTACCTGCTACAACATCCGCTTCTTTCGTTCCAGCTTCAATAGCTTTCCTATCGTTGCATTCCTCATAATAACTACTGATTTTATCATTAGCTTCACTAATAGTGATTTTGCCTTCAATATTCTCTTTAGCCGTTTCCAGTAAGTAATCAGAAGTAGAAAGGCCATCTACTGCCTGTAAGCCAATTGCGGTCTGCCAGGCAACTGTTTTTTCTTCCAGCTTGGGTTCACCCAAACGAATATATTCATTTAAGTCTTGATACCAATCTTTCTGCATATTACATTCCTTCTTTAACTTCGGGAACAAGACCATTCAATTCATCGACAACAATATCATAATCATCTGCAGACAGTGCCTCTGCAATACCTTCCTTAAGCTTTACTTTAACAGAACGATGAACCTTAGCAGAAGAGTACTGCCCTTCCTTGCAATTATGCTTCCACCAATACAACTTAACAACTTCCATAGAGCCATCCGGGCGAGCCGAAGAAGCATCATTTTCAAACAGAGTTAATAAACATTTTTTGACAACTTCAGCATCTTCATCTGTAAAACCAGTTTTCGTTGCAAGCTGAACATTAATGGCACCCTTAATTTCATACATACCAAACTTTATCATGTGCTTCATGCCCATTGTATCAGAAGATTTTCCTTCTTTGCCATCTTTATTTTCGCCATTGACACTTTTGGTAATTTGATAAGAGCATACTTCAACGGGATCAATGCTTACTGCCTGATGAATCGAGATAGGTCCTCTTACACCTACTGAAACACCTGCTGCTTCTTTATCTTTTTTATTATTAAATGCGAATACCTGTCCAAAACTACGCACATCAAGCCAAGTTTCACATGTCCAGGCAGCATACTGCTCCGGACTAACTTTGTCACCTTTCTTTGCTTTCTTATCGCTCTTATCTTCTGCTAAATGTTTTTCTTCAAGCTTTTTAGCAATAAGTGCCGATGCACGATCGCTCAAAGAAGTAAAGCCATCATCGCTGCGATCATTAGACTGTACAAAAATAGGATATCCCAAATCCTGCATACGATTACGGATTTTACGCTTAATACATTCAGCTGTAATTTCACCATAACTGCCGTAATCAATACGCGGGCGATTACCATTCAGCGGATCACCATTGGGATTTGCCATTTTTACACTTACCAATAATACAAAGTCAATTTTGTTGCTTAATTCTGCCATTTTACTTATCCTCCTCTTGTTTGTCTTTTTTAGATGTATATAAATCATTGCGCTGATCATAATAACCCATCAAATAACAGGGTTCCAGACTTTTATTGCGGATTTTATCAGCTGTTTCACCTATTTTTCCCATAATTTCGCCAATAAGGCCCAAATAGAAGTTTTTTCTTGTGTCCGGCAAATATTTCAAATAAGGTCTTAAAGCACCATTAATATTCGCTGCACCACTTTCCGGCTTAGCACAATAAAAATTCCACAATTTATCAGCATGAGTTTCCCTGATATCATTATCAGTATAGCCGTACCGGCTCTTCATTGCATCAATCTCTAGCTTTTCAAATACAGCTAATAATCTGCCATATAAATAATCACGATTCAACTTATTTTTATCAAGGCTCATATTCCATTCCTCCTTTTGGGCCTTATCATTATAATACTTTCTTATGACCGCACAAGCTACAGAAAGTATCTTTTCACGATTTTTCTTATTATAGCTTTTGGGCATTGAAGCCTTGGCAGTTAATGCCATTACTATATCATAAGGTATAGGCAGTTTCTCAATAAGACACTTAAACAGCCTCTGCATATGTTGTTTTAAAAGCTTATCATCAACTTCAACTTTGCTGTTATCATCATTGCCCCTCTGAACACCGAAAGCAAAACGCACTATATCATACAACAACGGTGATTGGATATTTTGATAAAAATACCAATAACAGCTATTATACCAGCTATTAATTCTTTCAAAAAAATCAGATGCCTTTAATTCATTATAATATACCAATGATAATCGTCCGGTTGTTGCTGCATCAAAAGCTGCAATAATTACATCCTCTTCATTAGGTAAATCATTTTTAAATCCTGCCAAGGTATTATATAATTCCTTGCGATAATCCGAAGGAACAAAAATTGTTTTCTTTTTATCGCCAAATATACTCTTATTAAACTTTGGTACAGGTTTTCCTTTAGGATTCCAACACAAAAAAGTTCTATCAGATACGCAAAAGCTAGTTTCGGAATTATTGGCCAACCACTGCAAAATTACAAACACTTTCTGAAAGGTTGAATATCCTACACTGCTTGCTTGTTCGGCATCAGTAAAGCGTCCGCGAAAAACAAAATTTGCAGTATCATTAGAAGAAATCAATTTAGCATTTGCCTGCATATTTACAATTCCTTTAGGAACCATAGGTGCAAGAATTTCTTGTTCTCCAGAAATCATGCAAAGGTCCGTAATGAATTTCTCATTATTTTGCATCTGAATGTCATAATAAGAAGCCCATTTTTGGAATAGCTGTTTATCACGCCAACATTCTTCTACGTCTGTTCCCAAAACACGCCAACGCACCATGCATTGCAATGGTTCTACACCATTAATTTTTTTGTCAGCTATTTTGTTATTTTTATCCAATTCCAAAAGTTTTTCTCTTACTAAATCCTTGACAATCGTTTCACCATCAAGATACTTTTTTATAGCACTTAGTTTTATATCGCCATATTCTGATGATGCTTCCCAATTTGCTAACAAATTCATATATTCCTGATGCTTGTTGTTTTCTGTAGGAATCAGATAATCTAATTTATCGCTTAATGGATGCGCTGCCGGATTCTTACCGGAACGACTACCGGATTCTATTGTTACAGGAATAATAGTTGGCTGCTCAAAAGGCACATTAGGATCTTTACTTTTTTTATCCAATGCTCTTGCACTTACAAATTCGCCATTTAAATTAATGCTTACTTCAATTTGTACATTTTTTAAAATATGAGAGATTGGTAACAAAGGCGATTTGCCGGCTTCAATCATTCCTACTAATGACTTATGGTATTCATATGTCTCATAGGCTTTATTAAACAAACTCATCTATTGTTCCTCCTTCCTCATGTTCGAACTCATCTAAACCACTAAAATTCTTCTTATCTTCAAAAATTTTCATTTTCATCGGATGAATTTTCTTAGTAGCAGTACACTCTTGGGGACGAATAAATTCAATAACACCCTTTTTCATAACTGGTCGCCAAAAACGTACAGTCATGCAATCCTTAGTTTCAGGAGAATAAAATTCATCCGGATAAGTAATACCATGATACATAACACCAAAAGCCAATTCATTAACATCATCATAGGCCCCAGAACCTTCACCAAATTTACAAGGCTCTACATAAGCCTGACATTCGCGTGTTCCCAAAAAAACATCTCGGCGGCCGCCTTTCAATATCATCCGTTTTGCAATATTATGATGTTTATTCTCATTTCGGTCACCTTCCAACTCAGGTCGGTTCTTATTCCATTCAAAATGCGCCTGGACTTGATAGCGGCAATTTTTCAGGTATGTATAATATGCCAAATCATTTCCATTCCCAGTGTATTTAATCGGCCGGATACCTTTAACCTCTGTTTGAATCTGATTCATTACACGCACCTTGTCAATGTACCAAATGATGGTCGGTTTCCAATACACCGACATTAAAATACCTTTTAATGCTTCATATGTAGGCACCTGATAAGAACACTTCTCACCACCTACACGCATGATTGGATCACTAAAAAGTGCATAATTACCATAAACCTCAAATTCGACATTATTAGAATGCATATGACACCTCCATTGCTTAATAAAAAACTCCTTCGCCACCTATAGCATCTAAATTTAAACCAAGCTTATCATCATAGTAAGCAGAATCATTCAAGATATAGATGCCAAAGCAATCATTATATATTACTGCTGCATCTTTCTTTAAAATATCTATCTGATATTGATAACATGTAACAGTATATCCGGTTGCTTGCTTTATAGCTTCTTCCGCATACGCCAGATTATACATAGCTTTCTCAGAATTCAACTCGCTAATAACATCTTGCCCCTTCCCATAAGGCACTATCATTTCAACGGTATTATTATCAAAAACATTAAAATACTTTCCTGCCGTCTTTAACTGTTGCGCCAAAAAGTAACCATCTGCAACATCATGTTGATTTAACAATCCGTATAAAGACTTATGTAAATTAGGTACAAAAAAATCTTGCTCACCCTTGTTCATCATAGAGTATAGCTTTTTATAATAAAAGGAAATAGCTGCATCGGAGTTCAAGCTAGTATAATGTTTTTTTATTTTAACTTCCTGTAATAAACTTTCAGTAGCTCTTTTAGCAGTTTCAATCTCTTTAAGCCGATGAAGTTTCTCTCCCAATAAATTTACAATGTAAACCGACTCTAATTTATTTTCGCCATTTCTATTGCATCTTCCTACTGCCTGAACAATACTATCCATTCCAGCCTGTAATCTAATAACACAGTTAAAAGAAATATCCACACCAGCCTCAATTACTTGAGTTGCAACGCAAACTATTTGTTTAGGATCTGGTAAACTCAAATCAATTTTCATTGACTCTACTATCATTTTTCTATGCTTTGTACACATCGAAGCAGATAGATGATACATTGGAATCACACCGTTTACTTCAGCCTGTAAACTCTCAAATAACTCTTTAGCCTCTCGTTTTGTATTGCATACAACTAGAAGGCTTTTTTTGCTCCTTATTATTTCTAAAGCAAAATCAGATAACTCTTCCATGCTCATAGAACCCTTGTCAACTAATTCCACACGTTCAAAAACCTTTAAAGTTTCAGAGGGCAACGTAATCAAGTCACTAACCTCGCTTAATAATTTGTGCTCAGCATTTTCAAAGGAAGGCTGTGTAGCAGAACACAAAATAACAGTTGCATGACATTTTGTCACAAGGAAATTTATCGTTAAATTAAACAGCGTGAGCATTGTATTTGGCAAAGACTGCACCTCATCAAAAACAATTACACTATTACACAGAGATGCAAAACGTCTGACTGAACTGGTTTTTCCTAAAAACATAGTATTTAGAAGTTGCACTAATGTTGTTATCACAATAGGATTATCCCAGGACTGTATAAGCAGCTCTCTCTTATTTAATTCCTCGACATCACTGTTTTCATCATCAATGACATTAGAATGATGCTCTAAAAGAATACTATCATCCTGTACTGCTTTTCTTATTTCCTGTGCATTTTGTTCAATGATGGACAGTAAAGGCATGACAAAAAACATTCTTTTTTTATGATATTTTTTTGCGTGTTCCAGGGCATAACGCAATGAACTTAAAGTTTTGCCACCACCAGTCGGAACATTTAACCTGTATACTCCTTCAGGTTTTTGCGCAGCAACAGCACATGCAGCAGAAATCGCCTTACGCGCTAAATCTATATCCCGTTCTGTCTTAAAATTTTCAATATAAGAATCAAAATTCGCTAAAATCCTACTCCAATCTAAGTCTAACTGCTTAGTTACCTCATTTTTTTCAAATTCCATAGTATCTTTTCTATCAGCATCTATAACTGCCGATGTCAGTAAACGACACACCAATGAATAATAAAATGGAATTTCATGTTCTTCATCATCCTCTGTTCTATCTATACTAACTATTATATCGGCAAGATTTTTTATTTCAGCTGTTGCCTCCAAGAGCAACTTTTCAATTTCATCCTCACTGGCACATTCATTATAGAAGTTTTCTATAGCTTCCTCAGAATCAATGTTTTCTTTTTCTAATCTGTAAGCAAAGGCACTTTCATCCTTATCTTTTATGCAGTCAAATAAGCCGTGATGTGCTCCGATTGCATAGGCTATCAATTCAATAGTTAAATCTTGGAGGTCATTTGTGCCAACATATTTAGCATGTTTCGCTAAAATCAGCTTTACACCTGCAAAAGTATGATTAACAGAACCACGCTTAACTTCTTTTTCATTGATAACTGCATCTTCAATATACTGCACAAATCTTAGTGTATGTTTACCAACATCATGTAATAAACCTGCAAGATAAGAAGTCTTTTCTAAGCCTACTGCCTTTAATGCTTCACTAGCATATTTTGCCGTATTACGGCAATGCTCCGCGACAGATTGAAATGAATAAGTTACTTTACCATCACAAGATATTTCTTTTCTTATATGAGCCGGATACATACTGAACACCTCACTTTTTACTTTCAATTATATTTTAATGTCATAAAAATCAATTGTCAAGGATTATTATTTCTGCTAAGCACGCAAAATTACCTTGTCTTCTGAAGATTGTTATTGTACAATGAAAGAGTCATATACTTTTGGTATATGTGGATTGAAAAAATTATATTTTTATGTATGTAAATAGAGATACTAAAATGTATCTCTATTTTACATTGCTGCTAATTTATCTTTAGTGTATCACACTACAAAGACAGTTTTTGTCTATATCGAAAAAGTAACTTGCTACTTTGAAGAAAAAATTTAGGAATTTGCAAAAAAGTCCAGTCTATTAATTTTTAAAATTACAGACTGGACTTTTCTGATTCCACAAGGAATACCTATATTGTATATTCTTTTATTATAAAACCATCCTACCTCACGCGTATACGCCTGCCCTCGCCGTTCGCCAGAAAAATTTCGCCCAGCTGCAATCTGCCGTCCACAATCTTAAAGACATCGCTTTCAAATGTGCCCACCTTGGTTTCAATCTCCACATTACTGAAAGCCAGCTCACCGCTCTGGTCGCTGAAGCTGCCACGCAGGCTCAAAAACGGCACCAGCATATATGTTCCCTTGCCCGTGGAAAAGCTGCCGTATACCAAATTATTGCCCTTAGGCCCCTCATTGCGGAACTTTATCTTCAAAGCAACGCTCGTATTTATCTTGCTGCTTTTGGCAGCCAGCGAAGCCATCAGGTTCTTGCCGTCAACATCAATCTTGTAATAGCGATTATCAAAATGATACAAGCCTATCGCATCAAAGGTACCGCCGAAAATGCTGCCAGTTACATCCTGAAAGGTTATCAGCGCATTTTCATAATGGTAGGTGCCGTTGATATTCGTAAAATACAAATCGTTCAGATGCAGCTCCTTCAGCGCCAGCGCACCATCAATCAAAGGCTTCCTTAAGCTGCCGGTCATCTGCCCGGTCACCGTCATCGCATCCTTAACATTGCGCATGCCCAGCGAATCGGGAATAACATCATACAGGCAGATATTGATATTCGCCTTCTGCTCCCCCTTCAGGTCGCAGGTGCCGTCAATATTCAGTCCCTTGCCTGCAATGCTGCCGCCGTAGCGCCCCGCAGCCAAGTGCAGCTCCAGCCTTTGATGCTCATGTATCTGCGCAGTGCCGTCCACATCATTCAAAACAAAGTGACGCTTTTTATATTCTGCCGACAGCACCGTATCATGCAAAATCAGCTTAATATTCGGCAGCCTGCCTTTAATCTGCAGATGGCGCTTTTCCATAGGCACCTCGTCCGGCAGATTTTTTTCCTCCTCCGTCTTTTTATTCTGCAGAATATCCAGGCGCATTTTATCATCAAAGCCCAAATGAATATAAGCACAGCTCAGCTCCACCTCCTGCACCGTGTCGATGCCGGCTATGCGCAGTATGATGTCCTTCGGCTTGATTTTAATGCGTCCCTCAGGCACATCCACCAGGCGTTCATGCTCCGGCGAATCCCAGGTCAGGTTTTTAAAATACACGTTGCCCCAGATATCGGCACGCAGCTCCTCGGCCGTCACGCTTCCTGCCAGCACCTGCTGCTTTGCCATATAATAGTTAAAAAGCTCCGCCGCATGACGGCTGGCACGCTGCGCCAAAAAAAAGTACACCGCGCTGCCCGCAGCCAGCAGGCAGATTAAAAGCACTGCCAGATGTGTTTTAGATAATCTGTGTATTGCCTGCAACATATAATCACCACTTTCGCTTCTAAACTTTCTAAGCTCAGTATAGCACCACACCGAACTGCCCGCAACTAATAGCAAAGGCACAGCAGACCTGTCACCAGCATCTGCTATGCCCTTTGATATACGCATATTAAATTGTTACTTCAGGCAGTACGTTCCGTCGGCAGCCTCCGCAACAGCGGCGGCAAAAAATGCCTGCGCCAGCTTTGCAAGATACGCCGTATCCTTAACGCCTGCCATCTCATAGGCGGAATGCATCGCCAGCTGCGCCAGGCCGATATCCACCGACTTAATCGCTACCTGAGCGGTAGAGATATTGCCCAACGTCGAACCGCCTGCCATATCCGAACGGTTATAGAAAAGCTGCAGCGGTACGTTCGCCTTTTTAGCCAGCAGCTGCACCAGCGCGCCGGATACCGCATCCGTAGTATATTTTTGGTTAGCGCTGTATTTGACAACCACGCCCTCATTGGGATAGGTCTTGTTCGTCAGGTCATTTTTATCCGTATGATTAGGATGCACAGCATGAGCGTTGTCCGCCGAAAGCATCAAGCTGTTGGCCAAGGACACCAGATAATCCTCCTCGTCCCTGCCCAGTGCCATGTTGATGCGCTGCAGCGCATCCTTTAAGAAGGTCGCCGCCGCTCCCTGCTTCGTGCCGCTGCCAACCTCTTCGTTATCCAGCATGCAGAATACCGGCACACTTTCACCTGCTTCTGCCGCCAAAAAGCCCTGCAATCCGGCAAACACGCACTGCAAATCATCCAGCCTGCCGCCGGCAACATATTCCTGCTCCAATCCGACTGTAGTCGCCGGCATTCTGTTGTACAGGAAAAGCTCCGTATCTACAATCTGCTCTGAGGTAACGCCGCAGGCCTCCGCCAACAGCTTCTGCAGGCCGTCCTTCGCCGTAATACCGCCGATAAGCGGCAGCATATCCGTCTGCGCGTTCAGCTTAACTCCGTCGTTGGCTTCACGGTTCATATGAATCGCCAAGTTGGGAATCATCATCAAGTCCTGCTCAACATTA
>ULTO01005362.1_pt1 | contig 13633 bp, 14 predicted proteins | sample 1957601 | NCBI WGS metagenome assembly ULTO01 (sample SAMEA4835734, study PRJEB28245) | human gut metagenome | biome: gut microbiome; material: fecal sample | place: Denmark | collected 2008 | reverse complement strand
AAAAAGAAGAAGGTATTGGCAAAACAAACGAGCCTCTCGACACGGACGAACTTGCCGGCGACGTTGAGATAGCTCCTGAAAGTGAGTAGATTAATTTATATGGACCCAAATTTTCCCACTCTTCCTGTTTTTGGAATAAAAAGACACCGGATGACCACAGACGGCACAGGTGTAAGTACCCTGGTTGGCGCTTACGGCTGTCCCTTAAAGTGCCGCTATTGCTTAAATCCCCATGCCTGGAATCCGGAAACCTTAAAAAAATGTACCAATATGTCCCCGGAAGACCTTTATGAACGGGTAAAGATCGACGCCCTGTATTTCCTGGCAACGGGAGGAGGGGTTACTTTCGGCGGCGGAGAAGCTCTTTTGCATGTCGATTTTATCCGGCTGTTCCGTAAGGTCTGCGGTCCCGGCTGGACACTTACCGTGGAGACCTCTTTAAACGTCCCTTCCGAGCAGCTTGAAAAAGCATTCGATACAGTAAATGATTACATTGTGGATATAAAAGATTTGGAACCTTCCGTTTATGAAGCCTATACCGGTATGCCTGTCGATAATACTTTACGCAATCTTAAACTTCTTTCAGAAAAAATATCCCCGGAGCACGTTTATATCCGGGTTCCGGAAATACCCGGATATAATACAAAAACCCATATTCGGCAGTCCGTGTCACAGCTTAAAAATATGGGTTTTATAAATATTGAAGTTTTTCCCTATGTGATCCGCCAGGAAAAGGGCGTTCCTAAGCATAACGATACTCTTTCCTCTTCGTTATCAGAAAATATAGAGTGATGAACAATGCCAGTAATTCTGCCGCCACAACAGAAAACCAGATACCTTGAATCCCCCAGAAAACGGGAAGCAGCAGCACCATGATGATCTGCAGAACGAAAGCCCTCAAAAATGAGATCAATGCGGAAACCACACCATTGTTTAACGCCGTAAAAAATGCCGACCCGAAAATATTCAATCCGCTGAATAAGAAGGAGAGGGAAAACAGCCGGAATCCCAAACAGGTCATCTTATAAAGCGCTTTATCATATCCTACAAATATCCGGGAAAGAAAGTCTGCCGACCCTTCGGCTGTAAACGTCAGGATAATACTGAATCCCACCATCAAAAGCAGGCTTTTCTTAAGCAGGTTTTTCAATTCATCATGATTTCCCGCTCCATAATGATAGCTTATAATCGGAGCGCTCCCGATGGAATAGCCCAAAAATATGGCGATAAATATAAAGTTCACATACATAATGACACCATATGCCGCAACCCCGTCCTCTCCGGCAACCTTCATCAACTGATAATTATATAACATATTAACTAAGGACATGGAAATATTGCTTGCAAGCTCCGAAGAACCGTTGGTACAGGTTTTGAAAAGTACGCTTCCGTTAAATTCGGCCTTTACCAACTGTAAGGGCGTTTTGTTTTTCCTGATAAAATATATCAGGGGAAATACACCTCCTACCGACTGGCTGACAGCAGTGGCTATAGCGGCTCCCTCCAACCCCCATTTAAAAACAGCCACAAAAAGAAAATCCAAAAAAATATTCGTAAGCCCTGCCGCGACCGTAACCGCCAGACCCAGCTGGGGTTTTTCCGCCGTCACAAAAAAGCTTTGAAATACATTCTGCAAAATAAAAGGGGTTAAAGCGATCAGAAGAATCCTTCCGTATACCACGCAATTTTCTATCATTTCCCCTTCCGCACCCATGACTATCGTAAGGGGACGGATCACGATCATTCCAATTATTGATAAAACAACGCCTCCCGCTATGGACACATATACCAGCATGGAAAAATGCCGTCTCGCTTCCTCTTCCTTGCCTTCTCCCAGAGTCTTTGCCACAAAGGCGCTCCCTCCGGTTCCGATCATAAAACCCAATGAACCCAACATCATTAAAAAAGGCATGATCAGATTAACCGCCGCAAAAGGCACCTTTCCTACATAATTGGATACAAACAGTCCGTCGATCACGCCATAAATAGAGGTAAAGACCATCATTACAATTGACGGAAACACAAAACGAAGTAATTTTGAATAAGAAAAATGTTCTGATAATTGAATATTCATGTCTGCTTCCCCTTTAAATATGCTTCCAACTCTGATTCTAAAAGATTATTATACTTTTGGGAAATTTTTGTCAGCTGTTCCTGTTCCTCTGTTTTCATTTTATCCCATGCTTTTCTTTCCAGCAGGATCATACCGTCGATATGATCCCTTACAAAGTCCCATCCTTCTTTTGTAAGAAATATTTTCTTTTCCCGCTGGTTATCCTCCCTGATCTCAAGCCGGATAAAACCCTTTTTTACAAGCTGCTTAATAGCCGAATGAATGGTTTGTTTATTTAAGGAAAACTCTTCCCTGATCTCCGCCTGGGTGCTGCATCCCTCCCTGATCATGACCAAGGCCCAGTATTCTCCGTCCGATAAGCCACATTCTTTTGCAAACCGGGAATAAATTCTGTCCAGGTCCTTATAGGTTTCCCAATAATCCTCTATAGAACGGTTTTTGTCGTTCTCGTTTTTATTCTTATCATAATTTACTTTTTTCATTGATCCGCCTCTTAAACATTTATTCATAAAGTCTGGAATCAGATAGTATTAAATCAGACTGTTTTATATCATACCTAAAGAGCGGTGTTTTGTCAATAGCCTTAAAATCAACTTTTTAAATTTTACGCAAAATAAGGCTGTTGCAAAAATAAGACCAGCCTGCATATAGTTAAAATTTTCATACCATATATTGCAGGAATCCGTCATTTTGCAACAGCCCCGTTTTCATAATTCTATTTTCAATTTTTCCTTCTATGAATCCAGATACTTATCATATTTTACATTGGTTTCATCCAGATATACAACTCCGATGATCCCCGGTCCCGTATGGGCGCCGATAGCGCATCCCACTCTGGACTCAATAAATCCCCTAATATTGCACTCTGACTTTAACAACTCTTCCGCTTTGGCAATGCTTTCCTTTTCCATGCCATATACGCAGCCTAAAACCTGCTGATCCAGATTTGCTCCTTTTTCCTTTACGATATCCACAACCCTGCGTACCGCTTTATTCCAGCCGCGGACCTTTTCCGTAGCCTGAAGGGCGCCGTTTTCATCCACTTCAATAATGGGCTTAATATCTAAGACCGTGCCGGCAACTGCAGAAGTTTTGCTTAAACGTCCTCCTTTGTATAGATACTCCAGAGTGCGCACTGCAACGGCATGGCGTATATGCGCACAATAAAACTGCGCCGCTTCAATGATCAGGTCCTTATCCGCTCCATTTTTCTGCATCTGTAAAAGCTTGCTGACTACCAGTCCGAAGCCCATGGAAGCGCATTTGGAATCAATAATCGTAATCTTAAAATCGGGATAATCCTCTAAAATCGCTTCCTTTGCCAGATTTGCCGCCTGAAAGGTCCCGGCAATTCCTGTGGAAAAACAGATATACAGCACTTCATCTCCTGCCTTGGCATAAGGCTCAAAATTTTCCTGAAACATATACTGGCTGATGTGATAAGTTTTAATATCCTTTCCCTGAGCCTGAATTTCATAAAACTCATCGGGAAAAATAGTCTTTCCGTCAAAATAATCCGTACCCTCAATGGTAACCGGCGTAGGAATTACATGCAGATCATATTCCTCGATCAACGACTGCGGCACATCCGATGCGGAATCTGTAATAATTTTAAAAGCCATAATGTCCTCCTTTGTTTTCGTTTTACGGGTCTCTATTGTATTGCTTATTTCTCATTTTAATTTATGGGAGCTGTTTCTTCTTTTAACCATTCTTTTTCTTTTTCCCCTAAACATATGCTTATTTTATCACAAACTTGCTTATGATAGGTATTTAAAATTAATTTTTCACGATTATTTAATAAAGAAGGTTCTATGGCTTCTCTGTCAAAAGGCACAAAAGTTAAGGGCCTGAATCCGTAAAAGCCATTTTCTTCCTCCACGCACTCTATAAGATTTTCCAGCCGGATTCCATATTTTCCCTCAAAATATAATCCCGGTTCATCGGAAGTAATCATCCCCGGCACAATAGCCGTCATGTCCGCTTTTCCTCTGCCTCTGTAAGTGCGGAATGCATTAGGTCCTTCATGGACGCTCAAAATATACCCTACTCCATGTCCTGTCCCGTGATTAAAATCCAGACCTTCCGCCCACAAAGGCTCCCTTGCCAGCGCATCCAGACTGTTGCCGCAGACCCCCTTTGGAAACTTTGCCGAAAGCAGCGCCAGATTTGCCTTTAAAACAAGGGTATAGTGCCGTTTTTCTTCCTCCGATAAAGGCCCTGCTGCCAGAGAGACGGTTCTGGTAATGTCCGTGGTGCCGTCCTTATAATGACCTCCCGTATCGGAAAGCAGAAATCCTTCCGCCTTTAACACGGCATCCGTTTCTTTAGTGGCAAAATAGTGGACAATGGCCCCATGTTCTCCGTAAGCCATAATGGAATCAAAGCTGGGTCCTAAATATCCATCCTGTTCTTTTCGAAAACCTTCCAGAATTTCCGCCGCCTTCATTTCCGTTAAAGGCTGCCCCGTCCATTGCCCTTCTGCTAACTTCTTTTTGTATTCCTTCATATAATAAAGGAATTTCGTCACGGCAGCTCCGTCCTTAATATGAGCATTTCTCATATTGGATAACTCGGTTTTATTTTTTAACGCTTTCAAAATTGTGGTAAAGTTTTCCGAGAATATCAGGCTGCAATGAGCAGAAAGATAATCAAGAAGCCTTTGGTTTACCGCTTTAAGGTTTAATAACACCTTTTGTTCCCGCAGTCCGGCAGTAAATTCATAAACTTCTTCATAAAACCGTAATCGGATTCCATCCGCTTCCAGATGCTTTTGAATCTCTACGGAAAAAACCACCCTATCAAAGGCCTCCCTGTCTCCTATTTTTTCTCCTGCCTTTCCTGCAAACAGAACGCAGTCATCTTTTGTTATATAAAGATAAGATAAAAAAACAGGATTGCAATGAATATCGCCGCCCCTCAGATTTAACAGCCAGGCAATATCCTCAAGAGAGGTTAAAAGATGGGCGTCTGCTCTTTTTTCTTCCAGTTTTTCCCTTATCAGATCAAGTTTTTCCCTTCTGGAAATTCCGCTCTGGGATAATTCCAGTTCCCAGACAGGATGAAACGCAAGGGCGGGGCGTTCATGCCAAAGCCCGTCCACCAGATCAAAGCTGCCTTCAAAAAATACTTCTTTTGAAGAAAGCTTCTCTTTCAGTTCTTTTATAAAACCGCCGTTTACACATCTTCCGTCAAAGCCCAGTTTATCTCCCGGATTTAAGGTTTTTGCCAAAAATTCCACTGCCGTAGGAACGACCGGTTCGCCTATTTTCATCAATTCGATACCCGAGCCCTCCAGCTGCTCTTTTGCCTGGATAAAATATCTTCCGTCCGTCCACAGACCGGCAAAATCCTCTGTAATCACTAAAACCCCGGCTGACCCGGTAAAACCCGATAAATACTCCCTGCATTTAAAATAATCGCTCACATATTCCGAACCGTGAAAATCATCTGTCGGAACATAATAAGCCGCCATATTTTCTTTTTTCATTTCCTGCCGCAAGGCGCCGATCTTTTCCTTTGCCGTCATACTTTATCCCTTTTCATCTTTCCTGTAATAGCGTTATCAATCTTTTTTACATATATTCTTGACAACTCTCCCGATATAGTATTCATCTGGGTCTTATACTCGCATCCATATTTTTCATACAATCCAATGCGATCCGTTGATATATATACCTCAGATCTATGCTCCTCTTTTGCGAGACGTTCAACTTCCTCAAACAACAGTCCCATATAACGGTGTCCACGATATTTGGGAAAGGTAAAAACAAATCCCATCCACGGTGTAAGCTCCGTGGGCTGAATATCATCCTTTTGGGCATACGTGCAAAAGGAAACCAGCTCATCGCCGTCTGTTAACAGCAGCACCTTAGAATCCTTACCGACATTCTCAAAAAAAGTCCCTTCGCTAATCATCTTATGCAGAAATGCTCCGGCTTCCCAACCGCTTTTCTTGATTTTCTCAAGCCAGTGGTTCCGCCTGTCCGTTTCGAAAAAGTGAATGACTTCCATAGAAGTTAATCTTTTTTCCATGAGATAAAATCTGCCTTTTCTCCAATCTGCATGTCCTGTGATCTTATATCCCGCCTTTTTATACATACGGAGCGAAAAGGGATTTTGTGTAAAAGCATCCAGCCGGATGGATTTTATGCCCATTTCCCTGACAGCTTCTTCAATATGCTTAACCGTTTCCCTTCCGACTCCCCGGTTCTGGAACCGGGGAGCAACGCATAATCTGTGAACCACTTTATAGGAAGCATCCGGAAATTCCCAGCTTCCGTTCTTATATTGCTCATCGCATTCATCATTTATGACATATGCGCAGGCAATCTCATGATCTATAATGCCTATGTACAATTCCTTTTTTAAAATATCTTCTCTAAGGTCTTCTTTTTGGGGATAGATCTCATCCCACTGTAAGATATTCTGTGAGATCATGTTTTGTATTGCCGATTTAAAAACTTGAAAGACTTTGTCCAAATCTGAAGACTCGGCTAATCTAAAGTGTAAATTCATTTTTGTATACTCTCCTGCCATCATATATGGTTAGCTTATTGTGTATCTATAAATACTTACAAAGTGCTAACCTCTCACTACATACTAAATTTTACACATTGTATTCCTTGTATGCAAGTTTTATAGTAGTGATAAATATCTTACATTACACATCAAACATAAAAAACAGCGCCCTCGTCCTGGTAAGATAAGGCACTGCTTTTTAGCTAATTAATAAAGCCCCTTTAAAACTTTATCATATGCCGAACTCCCATCCAATATATTCCCATAAGTACTTACAAAACAAGGCATAAACCCGCTCCTGTGGGCAACTGTCTGAGAACTGATATTTGTAGTGGACGCACAATAAAAAGGTATTATGCCTTTTTCTAAAATCGTATCTGCCAGATTACTGATTAATACGGCTCCCAGTCCGTTCCTTCTATATTCAGGCTTTACATCGATTCCCAACTCCCACATGTTTTCATTTTCCTTGGATGCTCCTGCTAAAGCTATTATTTCATCATCCTTCATCGCATAAAACACAATACAGGTTGAAGTGTTTCCATCCTTATCAAATGCCAGAGAATTTTCAAATCCGCTTATCCCGTTTAATTTTTGAATTTCTTTTCCTTCCAGTAGTTCATATTGAAAATTGTTATCCAATGCTGACTTTTTAAATATCTTAAGATCGGGAATATAATAGATGGATTGTCCGTATATAAAAGGATTTTCAAATATTTCATCCCTGCTTTTATTTTCCAGGAGTTTTTGTATCTTTGGAAGAATCGTACCGGATGCAGAAATGATTACCGTCTGTCCCATTGTGCAGATTTTAAAAAAAGGAAATTTCTTTTTATTATTTTCAATAAAGACAGTCCCTCCCTTGTCAAGATCATGCGGACTGCAATTCAATTCATTTGATAAATATGATCTAACGGTTTCTTCTATATATTTCTTATTCATATTTTTACTCCAATAGTAATTTCATTTTTCTTAATTCTGTTATTTTCATTCTTTTTATAAATATCAATAATATTTAAAACAATAACAACTACCTCGCATATCATGGCAACATATGCGCCAATATTATAAAAAACATAAAAATTTCTAATGTAAGTTCCCGCATGTATAATAGGAAAAATCAGTAAGCAATATAAACAAAGAATATGTCCTATAATAGAACATTTATAAAGAACTGAATGATTCAGAGCCATTATTTGAATCACTAAAGTCAACACATACGTAAGTAAAAAAGCTTCGCCCCGGTTATAAAATAAAAATTCATATCCCTTAAATGGAATTGTTTCAGAAAAATCCTGTCCAATACGCGTACTATTGTACCAGTTAACAGTTATAAATAACAAAGGCAAAAGCATAATGAATATTTCTTTGTATCTTTTCAAAAAAGTATTCATAATATTATTCCTCCCCTAAAGATTTAAATGATTTTACACTAATTTTATACTATAAATTTAGATTAAGCTATTATTTTTTATAAACAGATCATTTAGAACCAATTCACGAAAATGAAACTAGTTTCATTTTGTTCTTGACAAATTAAATTCTGCCAATTAAAATGAATATGATTTCATTTTTTAATATTAAGGAGAGATCATTTATGCCAAAGGTAACTGAAGAATATATAAAAAACAAGAAAAATATGATTATCCGTACTGCTTATGATCTGTGTATCCAAAAAACTGTCAGTACTGTGACCATGCAGGATATTATTGATGCAACGGGACTCAGTCAGGGCGGTATCTACAGATTTTATAAGGATATTGATGAGATATTCAAAGATATGCTTATTGATAACAGGCAGAGGGTTACAATTAAGCCGCAGTTAGATGAAATATTTGCGGATACAGCCTCAGAAGATGTAACAAACGTACTGCACAAAGTGTTTGTACTGTTGACGGAGTTTATGACCAATGAGTTAATGGGAATCGTAAAGATTAATTTCGAACTGTCTGTCCTTTCCATGAACGCTCCATCAAGGGTGGAAAAGATATTGGGAGAAATAGAAGGGACCGGTAATTTTGAATATCTTTTTATGTGTGTTTCGCAGTATTTGAAACAGTGCATTACAAATGGCACTGTGATGCCCAGAATAAGCGCTGAAGAACTTTTAACATATCTGACTACTGCCTATAACGGGATAGAAATGAGCTGTATCATTAACCACTGCTATAAAAAGCTACCCCTGATGGAATGGTATGTGCCAAAGACGCAGCTTAAAACCCTGGAAACTACATTATATTATTTACTAGGATTGGAGGATTAAATTATGTTTCTGCATGAATTTGTTGAAGGTAACAAACCTACTATGGTCTTAATACATGGAGTTCTTACCCCATGGCAGGTATGGATGCCGCAGATTGCCTCATTTAAGGAACAATACAATATATACGCAGTTGCCCTTAATGCACATACGGAAGAAGCTGCCAGCGAATTTGTTTCGGTACAAACAGAAGCGGAAGAAATTGTACAATATTTTAAAACCCAAAATATTGAAACCATAGATGTTTTATGTGGTATTTCCCTTGGCGGAAAAATTGCTTATGAAATCTTGAAAAGCAAAAAACTGAATATAAGTAATCTTATTATGGATGGCGCACCTTTAGTGTCATGCCCAAGATTTGCCGTAAATATCATGATAAATAATTACAAAAATATCATTAGCAAATCAAAAGCCAGAGATGAGAAGGTTATAGAAAGCTTCAAAAAAGTTTTTTTACCTGAAAAGTATCTGAACAGCTACTTGAAAATAGCGGATCTTATGACTGAGCAATCTATAGAAAATATTGTAAATTCCGTCTTTGCCGGCAGTAAAATTGAAGGTATTGAGAATCAAAGCAGAATCCTTTTTATCCATGGAACCAAAGGAAATGAGATTCTATCCAGAAAAGCCGCCAAACTAATAAAAAAACATTATCCTGCAGCCGAGGTATTTTGTTTTAAGGGAGATACCCACTGCTACAAAGCAATTTACGAGCCTGAAAAATGGGTAGAAGTTGTAAAAGAATTTTTAAAGAAATCCCCGCAAAAGCTTTCGGACTAAAAGCTTAGAGAAATTTTAAAGAAACCTCTGCTATCATATGAAAATATCCGGCCAAAATCCTTTTCCCGGCCGGAAATTTTAACAACAACCGGAGGTTTACCAAATGAAAAACAAACTGAAAAAATTGATTTTGCTATTAACCGTTACATCCGCACTTTGTCTGACGGCAATGGGATGCAGTTCTGATCCTGTTTCCGGACAGGACCCCGGACTTGTTCCTACGGGGGCCGAAACAGACAAGCCGGAAGATATGGCGAATACCGAAACGCCGGAAGATATACCCGATGCCGGAACAGAAGAAAATACGAAAGATCCTGCGGCGGCTGCAGAACCCTCCGATAATACATCCGGACAGTCCCAAGATCAAAGTGACGGCGGAAAATGGCACGTCCTTGACCCTGAACTGGCAAAAGAACTCGATGCGGATTTTGAGTGCATGGTATGGGAATTAAAAGAAGATTTCTTTTACGCAGCAGAAATGCATACTGAAATTCTTGAAGACGGTTCTCTTCTCACAAGCAGTCCTTCCAGTGAGTCAACTCTGGATGACTCTGAATTGTTTCAGGTAGTTTACGACGATAATACGCACTTTTATGTCAGAAATATATATGATAACGGCGATCGCTATGAAGATACCGAAGCCGGTCCAAAGGATTTGGAAGTATATTCAGATTGCGATTTGAAGGGATATTTTGAAGATGATATTTTTTATGCTTCTGAGATACGGATTTCAAAAGTGCATTAAAAAATAACCGATTGCTTATTTATACTTTTGCAGCAGTCCTATTCATTTAATAATTTTTGAGAATTTCTTGAGATTTTTAAGTTATAATAGAAGCGACAGAGATTGGAGATGATAAGGATTGCAGCAGAAAATTTTAATAGTTGATGACGAACCGGGCATTGTAGAAATGATGAAAAGCTATTTTGAAAAGCAGTATGAAGTGCTGACTGCCTGTAACGGCAAAGAGGCTCTTTTAAAAGCTGCCCTTCATCCTGATCTGATCTTACTGGATATCAATATGCCGGATCTGGACGGTTTGACCATATGCCGCCGGATCCGGGACTATATTTCCTGTCCCATTCTTTTCCTTACTGCACGAATAGAATCTTCGGATAAGATCAACGGCTTTAGGGCAGGAGCTGACGATTATATTTTAAAACCCTTTGATCTTTATGAGCTGGACGCAAGGGTAGCCGCTCATTTACGGAGGGAGTCCAGGCAACAGAAAAATATAGCGGTCCGCTTTTTTGGCGAACTTGCCATCGACTACTCCGCCCGGACAATTTCCATAAACGAAAATCCCATCTCTCTTTCAAAACGGGAATTTGACATTGTGGAACTGCTTTCCCAAAATGCGGGACAGGTTTTCGACAGGGAAAGGATTTATGAGGCCGTGTGGGGCATTGACGGAGAGGGAAACAGCGATACCATTATGGAACATATCCGCAAAATCCGCGCGAAATTATCCGCGTATTCCCTTCATAATTATATCGATACAGTCTGGGGGTGCGGTTATAAATGGAACGGTTAAAAAACATGAGCCTGAAAAAATCTTTTTTTCTTTTTACCTTTTTATCCCTTTTTCTGTCATTGATACTGGTTACTGTCATCTTTATGACCTGCAGCCATATCCGGTCCAAATATCCTTCCGGCGGCATAACCTACAGTATGGGAGAACCCGTAGTACAAAATGTAGAAAAACCTACGGCAGAACAAATGCTTTTATTGCAGGCACTGTCCTGTATCCAAATATTATCCTGTATCCTTCTTCCCGTAGGGGGCCTTATCATTGCCGATGTTTTATTTTACCGCTTCAAATGTAAAATTCCCATTGAAATCCTGCAGGACGGCGTAAAACGTATTGAAAACCGGAATCTGGATTTTTCCATTCCGGTCAATTCCGGAGATGAATTAGGACAGCTCCTTGCCGCTTTTGAAACCATGCGGAAGGAATTACTAAAATCCAATCAGGAAATGTGGCGGCAGGCAGAAGAACGTAAACGCTTAAACGCCGCATTTTCCCACGATCTTCGCAATCCGGTCACGGTTTTAAAAGGAACCGTAAAATTACTGCGTCAGGATATTCATGACGACCAGGCTTTGGACCGTATGGAAAATTATACCCTGCGCATCGAGCAGTATGTGGAAGCCATGAGCGGTATCCAGCGGTTAGAACAGCTTCCCATTCAAAAAAAGGAAACTTCCCTTTCTTTGTTAAAGAAAGAACTGACCGATACGGCAAGGCTGTTAGCTCCCTTTCTTTCTTCATCCGTTACGATCTTAGACCAGATACCCCATACAGACAGCGAGACCACAGACTTTTGCGAAAATAATGGAACAGCTGTCAGTCTGGATCACGGATTATTTTTAACGGTTGCGGAAAATCTCATAGGAAACGCCGCCCGTTTTGCCAGACAAAAGCTGTTGATCTCATTAGAAGTCAAAAATTTTTCGGAAAATTTTCTCATCCTTTCCGTTACCGACGACGGTCCGGGCTACCCCGAAAACCTGATCCGGAAAGGACCGAAGCCCTTTGGAAAAACAGAAGAAAATTCCTCCCATTTCGGCATGGGGCTATACAGCAGCCAAATGATCTGTACAAAGCACGGCGGAAAATTAGTCCTTGATAACAAAGACGGGTCAGGCGCATTGGCAGCAGCCTATTTTCAAATTTAAAAATCTTTGAGGAATTCTTGAGATTTGCAGATTAAACTCTCCTTATAAAAACAGATGAAGACCATCTGAAAAAAAGGAGAGTTTTTTATGCATATTGAAGCAAAAGAATTATCAAAGGTTTACGGAAACGGGGAAAATACAGTTACCGCATTGAACAAAGCCGACCTGAAGATAGAAGCAGGGGATTTTATTTCCATTATGGGTCCTTCCGGTAGCGGTAAAAGTACGCTCCTCCATCTTTTATCAGGACTGGACCGGCCAACCTCCGGCAGTCTGACCTATGACGGAAAAAATATTTATGACTTTAATGACAAAGAGCTTTCCGTTTTCCGGCGCAGACGTATCGGTTTTATTTTCCAGCAGTTTAATCTTTTACCTGTTCTGACGGCAAGGGAAAACATTATTATGCCCCTTCTTTTGGACAAGAAACAACCGGATGAAGCATACTTTACACAGCTGGTAAAAATGTTAGGCATTGATAACCGCCTTACCCATCTGCCCCATGAGCTTTCCGGAGGACAACAGCAGCGCGTCGCTATCGCAAGGGCGCTGGTCACACAGCCGGATATTGTATTTGCCGATGAACCTACAGGAAATCTGGACAGTAAAAGCGGCGGCGAGGTTATGGAAATGCTGCAGGGAATCTGGAAAGAAATGGGAAAGACCCTGGTCATCATTACCCACGACAGCCGGGTAGCATGTTTGGCCAAAAGACAGTTTACAATAATCGACGGGATACTTTCGGAGGTAAATGCATCATGAAATCTTATAAGACTTTAGCGCTTAAAGAGCTTTTTGCTCAAAAAGTAACTTCTATATTAATACTGACTGCGATCATATTATCCACCATCGCCACAACAGTGATCGGCCAGTCCATAGGCATTTTACAATCCATGAGGATCAACCAGGCTACAGGTCTGAACGGCGACCGCTATGTGACGATCTATGAATTGAATGAGGAACAGAACGCCGCTCTTTTTTCGGATTCCCGGTTAACGGAAGTGGGGAGTAAGATTCATTTAGGCAATGTTGAATTGAAAAACAGCGGACTTACCATGACTTTGACAGAATATCAGGGAAATACCCTTGATAAATATCCTTCTAACAAAAAAATAAAAGAAGGACGCCTTCCTGACGCTTCCGGAGAGATTGCACTCCCCGAAGATGTTTTGAGATACTTAGGATTCGAAGGCAAAATCGGTGATAAGATCACTCTGTCCTTTAAGCCTTCTTTACTGGTAGAAGAAGGATCTCCTTATATAATGAATACCGATTTTATTTTAACCGGCATTTTGGAAGATAATCATATGGGTTATGT
>ULTO01020164.1_pt1 | contig 13635 bp, 9 predicted proteins | sample 1957601 | NCBI WGS metagenome assembly ULTO01 (sample SAMEA4835734, study PRJEB28245) | human gut metagenome | biome: gut microbiome; material: fecal sample | place: Denmark | collected 2008 | reverse complement strand
TAGGTATCGGTACTCCTGCTTTCCGTACAATATCAATCGGTGTTCAATTAACCTTCTAAATTTTGGAAACAATGAAAAAATATATTATAGCAGCATTTTCCATCGCATGTCTGGGTCTATCTTCTTGTACCGATGTGCTGGACAGACCAAGCGAAACGAAATATACCGACGACACTTATTGGACAAGTGAAGACCAATATCGTCTCTACTTCAACTACTATTATCCTTACTACTTTACAGGATACAACAGCAGTTATGGCACTAACTTCACTCCCGTAAGAGGCTATACATTCAGTGACGACTTTGCCAATTCTGCCAAACAAACCAGTTTCACGGCTGTTGTCCCGGGAGACAATGGCAAGTACGATTTGGACACATGGGCCGGAGCCGAGTATGGAGGCCGTCAATGGGACTTTGCATGGGTACGAAAGACAAACATTGCTATTGACCGCCTGGAGTCACATAAAGCCAATCTCTCCGAAGAAGCTTACAATCACTGGATGGGCATCGCCCGCTTTTTCCGCGCTTACGAATATTATCGTCTTGTAATGACTTTCGGTGATGTGCCTTATTGGGATGCTCCGGTAGATGAAACCGACCTGGCTTCCATGTACAAAGACCGCGATCCGCGCAGTACTGTGACAGATGCAATCTACAACGATTTGAAGTATGCACTGGAGAATGTACGTACAAACGACGGCACCATGAACATCAACCGCTACGTAGTAGCCGCTGTCGCTTCCAACATCATGCTGTTCGAAGGAACCTGGCAGCACTACCATAAAGGCAATGCGCTCGAAGCCAGCTCCAAGCTGAGTGATGAGAATGCAAAGAAATACCTGCAATTTTGTATAGAGGCATCCGAGATTGTCATGAACAGCAACAAGTGGTCTTGCACGAAAGACTTCCGCTCCATCTTTGGCAGCAACAGCCTTGCCGGTCATCCGGAAGTTATTTTCTACCGCAGCTATGAGGCCGGTAAAGTGACCCACTGCTTGGGTTCCTACTCCAACGGTGAGGAGACATTAAGTTCCAATGCAAATCTGGCACTGCTCCGGTCATTCATCTGCACCGATGGCAAACCTTATCAAGTATCCGACATTGCAAATGCCAAGAGCTTTGCAATGAAAGACTTGGCAAAAACCCGTGACCCGCGCTTGGAAGCCACTTTCTTGAACTTCTCCTGGAAGAACTCTTTTACCTATATTTATCAAGACAAGTTCATCAGCCGTGAAGGAGCTACTTATTATGCCGACAACGCCAACCGCCCCGATGAGTTCAAAAGCAACGTCAACGTCAACGCAGCTCCTTGCCTCCGTCTTTCAGAGGTTTTGCTGAACTGGATTGAAGCGAAAGCAGTCATGGCCGAATTCTTAGGTGGCGCAGCTGTTACCCAAGCCGATATAGACAAGTCTATCAATGCTATCCGCAACCGTCCGTTGGACGAGACTGCCATTGCCAACGGTGTACAGAAAACCGCCCCGTTACAGATTGCTTCCATCGCCAATGACCCGGCACGCGATGCTGATGTCAGCGCCCTGATGTGGGAAATCCGTCGTGAACGTCGCATGGAATTTATCTTCGAGACACAACGTTTGAATGATATACGCCGCTGGTTCAAGTTGGACTACATGGACAATGAAAAGTATCCTGAAACCATGTTGGGTGCATGGGTTGATCTGCCAAATGAGTTCCCCGAACAGCTGGACGAAGCAAACAAAGATGCCGGCAAGTCTGTCATGAAAGAAGACGGAACGGTAGTTGTGTGGAATGGCAGTAACCAAGCAGACATGGTGGGCTATGCAATTCCTATCAACGCTGCTGCAAGAAATGATTTTTCGGCCAAGAACTATCTTTCTCCAGTCGGTTCCAGTATCATTGCAAGCTACAAGAATAAGGGTTTCACACTGACTCAGACTGGTGGCTGGCAATAAGTGAAAATTGTGTAAGAGTTGTATAGCGCAGCAGTACAGCTCTTATTCAAAACCTCCGTGAAAATTTTCCACCACATCTCTCTACTCTTGTAGAAATACGAAATACAACATTAAATACCCATTCATTTTTTTGCTTTTAGAAAAATGAATGGGTACATTTGTTCTACCACCATCCCTCAATCAATATTAATCATGAAAAAGAAGAACATATTTTTCGTACTACTAATCTGCCTCATCAGTAGTAGTTGCAACAAAGAAGAACAAACAGACGAGTTACAAGATAAGGATTTCTATTCTGATGTCACAACACGTGCTTCCTACATAAGCGGTACTATTACGGGCGAAATGAACCCCTATGTTGGTGATGGTTACTATACTTATGATTTAAGTATTCCTATACAAAAACAAGCTGTAGGTATAAGAATTTCAGCAGTCGGTGGAGAAGCACGATTCAAAACAAACTACCAAGAACGATTCGAGAGCACATGGGTAACCCAAATTCCTGCAGGAAAAAACATTTTCCAATAAATGTATTATGGACTAAAGCAGGTAGTAATTCTACCTTGATGGTACGTCCTGAAAAAAGTACAATCGAACTTACCGCAGATTTAAGAAACATCAATGTCAAAATGAAACCTATGCCAATCAATGCCCCTTCAACATTTGAATTGGGAGATACGATAACACTTTGGTGCAATTATCCCATAAACAAAGATACGGACATAAAGTGGACTTACGATAAAAATCTATTCGCTGAAATCTCTCAAAGTGCATCTGCTACAACAGTAGTAAAAGTTTCAGTATAAAAGACCAACCCTCCGGTTCAAGTGTACAATGGCGTACTACTGGAGGAACAAGCCCACAAAACTACATAGGAGATATTTATACTTGTAAAAACATTAGTTCTACCATTACAATGCCCAGATTATACGCAACTATAGTCTTACCCTCTGGATTCACAATAGAAAAAGAAAGCTATCTCAGACTTTTCAATCCAAATGCTTCTTTTGAAAAAGGGAATTTAGTTCCAGACCAAATCGATGCTGTCAATGCAAATATCACTGTAAGTTTAATGGGATATCCAAATTGGGCCACTAATTTTACTTGGTCATCGACAAACGTCTCTGAAATTTGCATACAAGGGCAATCATGGACATGTATTTCTTACAACTCTTTTGAAGTATGGGATAATGAAGTAGAGATTAAAGTTGCATATCAATCACCTTGTGGGGACTGGTATGAAGTCAGTGAAATGTTCCCAATCGTTCATTAATGATAATACTATAACATATCGCCCTCACAAGCGAAAAAGCACCCGTCCATTTGCTCGTTACACAAAAGAAGCTTATATTTGCTTACCTAAAAAACAAACAGCTATCATGGTACAGCAAGACATACGATGGATACAGCGTTTTTCCAACTACCGCAAGGCTTTAGCCAAATTAAGCCAAGCCATGGCAATCATGTCCGAACAATTAGCGTTCAACGATGGAGTGGACGAATTATTGCAGGAAGGCATGATACAGCGTTTTGAATATACCCACGAACTGGCTTGGAAAGTGATGAAGGACTATGCCGAGTATCAGGGGTATACCGACATCCGCGGCTCCCGTGATGCCATACGCAAAGCCCTTGAAATGGGATTGATTGATGACAAGCAATGGATGGAGACTATAGAAGCCCGAAATCTGACATCGCACAATTATGACAACGATGTAGTCTCTGAAATCTATGAAAACATCACAAACTTCTATTTCCCCCTATTCTGCAGATTTGAAGAGAAAATGCAATCCTTGAATACACCATCCTTATTCGATTGAGCTATGTACGGATTGACCGACAATGAACTGGAAAAGCTATGCAATCTCTTCCGGAAACATGAAGAAATAGAGCAGGCTGTTTTGTACGGCTCACGAGCCAAAGGAAATTTCAAGCCTTTTTCCGACATAGACATCACGCTGATGGGAGACAGACTTACGTATAATACTTTAAGCAGCCTTTCCGATGAAATAGACGACCTGCTTTTGCCTTACAGCGTAGACCTTTCCATCTATGGCAAATTAAAGAATGCCGACCTTTTGGAACATATACACCGTATGGGAATACCCATATTCAGCCGCCCATCAAACTAAACTAAATTTCACACATCCACCCTCACCACCCTCACCTTTCGCACGCATCGCCCTATTCATCGGCATTCAAGAGGTGGGTGAGAGCAAATTTAAAAAGTGAGGGCAAAATTTGCCCTCACCACAAGATTTCTTCGTTCAAAGTTATAAGTCACTCATTCTTACCGTAATATCCTGAAACGGGTACATAAATCGGTTGCAGCATTGTTCCCTCATTCTTCAACTTTCCTTCGGTGCGCAGCCGACGGATATGCCGCATGGCAGTAGTACGCATCATGCCGCAAACGCTTTGAAAGTCATTCCGTGTCATAAAAGGGCGAGTGGCGAAATAGTTGGTCAGCCGACGGTCTATCTCTTTATCCGTCAGTTTAGCCGAATGCTCGTTTGCCTTCAAAGCCTTTGCCTTGATGGTACCAATTTCATTTTTCAGTTTTTGGTCGGCACGAAATTTCACACCCGCCATCTTCACCTTCGTCAACTTACGCTTGGTAGCAGCCACTACCGGTTCGGTCGTGGTGAGCGACACGCGAAAGTAGCCGATGCCGTCGAGATGCACCTGCCTTCCTTCGGCAAGTTCCCTGCCCATGACGTGCGACACGGCATCGAGCACAGCCGTCACATCGGTTTCTGTCAATGAGCAACGTGCCTGGATGTCCCGCCGCAATTCATCGGTAGACCTGCTCCCATTCAGGCGGAGACGGGGATGAAGGATTTTATCTTCCGGAGATTTGTCGTACGAGTCCGGATTCTCGTACCAATCAAACAAAATAGCCATAGTTCAAACTGCGTTAAAGGGTTACATTATACGATAAAGCACTGCACGGAACACGTGCGAAGTACGTACGCAGTCTGTTGAAGTACAAAGGTTATATCACAGCCCAGCCCGTGAGCAGAACCGTTCACTGTAGTGAGCTGCTCCGTTCACTAATATGAACAAGAAAGACCACTTTAGTGGACTGTTCATAAACTCTGGTGTAAAAGTAGACAAAACTATGGGGATAAGCAAAGAAACGAACACCTTTTATAAAAGAAACATATAGACATTCCACCCCAAAAAAGAAGCCAATCGGAAAATAATCCTTGAAAAGCTTGTATCCCCCCCTTTCCCGGCGTATCTTTACAAGAATATTACATACACGATAAAGAATGAAAATCACACTGATCAGAGAGGAACGCGAAAGCGGAAAAGAGGCCGTCAGCACACAAAAAACGGACATGTTGATGGAAAAGCTGAAAACAGAGAACAAGACCGGATACATTACGGAGCTGCGTAGCATCATCCCGCATTTGAAAGGGACCAACGCCCGATATGAGCATATCGACAGACTGCCGCGTCTCTATCCCGCCGTAGAAATGACCCGCACCAAAGCAGGAGAACACCGGATAAAGACCTACAACGGGCTGGTACTACTGGAAGTAAACAATCTGGCCGGGGTGGCCGAAGCCGAACTGGTGAAACAACAAGCCGCCCTGCTGCCGCAAACCTTTGCCGCCTTCTGTGGCTCCAGCGGACGAAGTGCCAAAATATGGGTACGCTTCACCCTGCCCGACGGAGGGCTTCCAAAGAATGAAGACGATATCGCCTTATTCCACGCCCACGCCTACCGCCTGGCAGTGAAGTGCTACCAACCCCTTCTCCCTTTCCCCATCACCCTCCAGGCTCCTTCACTCCTACAAAGCTGCCGGATGACCGTGGACGAACAGCCCTATTATAGCCCCACCGCCGTGGCCTTCTGCCTGGAACAGCCCTGCGCCCTGCCCTCGGAAGACAACTACCGCCAACGGAAACAGCAGGAAAGCAATCCGTTGCTGAGAATGACTCCCGGCTACGAAGTGGCGGACACATGCAACCTGCTCTTCGAGGCCGCCCTCGACCGCGCCTTCCGCGATTTGGACAACTGGCGACGGGGCGACGACCTGCGCCCGCTGCTGTCCCGCCTTGCCGAACATTGCTTCAAAGCCGACATTCCTGAAGAAGAAGCGGTGCGCCAGACACTGATGCACTACTACCGGGAGGCAGACGAACCCCTTGTACGCCTGACGCTGCATAACCTTTACGGGGAATTGAAAGGCTTCGGCACCCGCAGCAGCCTGAACAAAGACCAGGAAACTGCTTTCCGGCTGGAGGAGTTCATGAAACGCCGCTACGAATTCCGCTACAACACCGTGCTTGGCGACTTGGAATACCGGCAGCGCGACTCCATCCACTTCTACTTCCAGCCTGCCGACCAGCGCGTACGCAGCAGCATTGCCATGAAGGCACTGAAAGAGGGAGTACGTGTGTGGGACCGCGACATCACCCGCTTCCTGTCTTCGGACTACGTGCCGCTATACAACCCCATCGAAGAATATCTCTATAACACCGGACGCTGGGACGGCAAAGACCGCATCCGCGCATTGGCCGACCTCGTGCCCTGCCACAATCCCCACTGGAGGGAACTGTTCTACCGGTGGTTTCTTGGTATGGTGGCACATTGGCGGGGAATCGACAAACAGCACGGCAACAACACCTCGCCCCTGCTCGTAGGTCCGCAAGGTTACCGCAAAAGTACTTTCTGCCGCATCCTATTGCCACCGGAACTGCGTTTCGGCTACACCGACAGTATCGACTTCAAGAGCAAGCAGGAAGCGGAGCGCAGCCTTGGCCGCTTTTTTCTGATTAACATCGACGAATTCGACCAGATAAACGCCAATCAGCAAGGCTTCTTGAAGCACCTCCTGCAAAAACCGGTTGCCAACCTGCGAAAGCCCTACGGTAGTACTATTCAAGAAATGCGCCGCTATGCCTCCTTCATCGGGACCAGCAATCTGAAAGACCTGCTGACCGACCCGTCGGGAAGTCGCCGTTTCATCTGCATCGAAGTGACCGGTCCTATCCAGACAAACGTCACTATCAATTATCACCAGCTCTATGCCCAAGCCATGCACGACATCATGAAGGGTGAACGCTACTGGCTGGACGACACTGACGAAGCAATCGTAAAGGAGTACAACCGGGAATTCGAGCGGGTAGACCCATTGGAAGAACTTTTCCTTTGCCATTTCCGTGGCGCGGAGGAGAGCGAAGAAGGCGAATGGCTCACAGCCATGCAGATTTTCAACGACCTGCAACAGAAAACGAGGGATAAGTTGGCCATCAACCGGATAGCAGCTTTCGGGCGCACGCTCCGCAAGCTGGACATCCTCAACAAGAAATCGAACCGGGGAACACTTTATCATCTGGTAAGAATAGAAGAATGAACCGGCACTCCCACCGATTGTACCAAAGTGAGGGCAAACTTGGCCCTCACTCTTTTTATAAAAAGTATTTCCGTACGCAGTTGATGCAGTTCAACCATTATTAATAAGGTGAACAGTTGACTATTTGCAAATTATGATTGATAATACTAAAAATACCCAAATAAGTGTTTTTGATATTAAAATAAAACGTATCTTTGTTGCAAACAACGTCCTCCTTAATAATACTATTATGAAGAAACTGCTGCTTTTAGCCTTTGTGCTATGTAGTTCTTTACTGTGCCGGGCACAAGAAGAACGAGTTATTTTAGGTGATGAACAGACTTCCGAGTATTTTCCAATCCTAAAAGATAAACGAATTGCCATATTCTCCAATCATACAGGAATGATAGGAGACAAGCATCTGTTGGATATTCTGCTGGAAAACAAGTTCAATGTAGTAGCCATTTTCTCCCCTGAACACGGTTTCAGAGGAGATGCCGACGCAGGCGAACATGTGTCCAGCTCGGTAGACAAGAAGACCGGAGTACCTATCCTCTCGCTGTACGACGGGAAATCCGGGAAACCAAGCGAAGCATCCATGCGCAAGTTCGATATCCTTGTGGTAGACATCCAGGATGTAGGCCTGAGATTCTATACTTATTATGCCTCTATGTGCCGGCTGATGGACGCTTGTGCAGAATACAACCGAAAGGTGCTGATACTGGACCGCCCCAATCCGAACGGACACTACGTGGACGGCCCGATACTGGACATGAAATATAAATCCGGTGTAGGTTGGCTGCCGATTCCCGTGGTGCACGGCATGACGCTGGGCGAACTGGGCCTGATGGTAAACGGCGAACGCTGGTTGCCGGCGTCACGCACTTGCGACCTGACCGTCATTCCCTGCAAGAACTATACGCACCAGACCCTATACAAGCTGCCGATTCCCCCGTCCCCCAATCTGCCGAACATGAAGTCCATCTATCTGTACCCCTCGACCTGCTACTTCGAGGCCACTCCGGTCAGCCTGGGAAGAGGAACCGACCTCCCCTTCCAGGTCTACGGGCATCCCAACATGACGGGCTACAGCTACAGCTTCACCCCACGCAGCATCCCCGGAGCCAAGAATCCGCCCCAGCTGGGCAAACTTTGTCATGGCGTAAACCTGAGCAATATGAGTGATGAAGAAATCTGGAAACGCGGTATTGACCTGAGTTACGTGATAGACGCTTACCGGAATCTGAACATGGACGACCACTTCTTCCGTTCCTTCTTCGAGCTGTTGATAGGCACCGACTACGTGCGCAAAATGATAAAGGAAGGAAAGAGCGCCGAAGAAATCAAGGCAAGATGGAAAGACGACGTGGAGAAATTCAAGGTACAGCGCAAGCCCTATCTGCTCTACGAAGAATAAAGGGATGTACGATTTGACGATTTACGATTTACGATTAAAAAATGAACGTGAATTGGAAGAGAACGTCAGAGCGTACATAGGATAATCAAAGTCGTACATATCATCAAAAGAAGTAATTTCAATCGTAAATCGTAAATCATAAAATCGTAAATAACCTCATGACTCCACTTTCCGTAATCATTACCATCGCTGCCTACTTCGTGATATTGTTCACGGTATCTTATATTGCAGGAAGAAAGGCTGACAACGCAGGATTCTTTGTCGGTAACCGTAAGTCATCCTGGTATGTCGTGGCCTTCGCGATGGTTGGTTCCGCCATTTCGGGTGTGACCTATGTATCCGTACCCGGCATGGTTGCCGCCAGTAACTTCGGCTATCTGCAAATGGTGTTGGGCTTCATTGCCGGACAGCTCATCATAGCCTATCTACTGGTACCGCTGTTCTACAAAATGAACCTGGTATCCATCTACGAATATCTGGAGAACCGTTTCGGCATGTCTTCCTACCGCACGGGTGCCTGGTTCTTCTTCATCTCCAAAATGCTCGGTGCCGCTGTCCGTCTGTTCCTCGTATGCCTGACGTTGCAACTACTGGTATTCGAACCTTTCGGACTGCCTTTCCTGCTGAACGTGGCCATCACGGTGGCACTGGTCTGGTTGTACACTTTCCAGGGTGGCGTAAAGTCTCTTATCTGGACAGACTCTCTGAAGACATTCTGCTTGGTGGTGTCGGTCGTACTCTGCATCTGGTATATCGCTTCCGACCTCAATCTGTCATTTACCGGTATGGTAAGCACCATTGCCGACAGTGACATGTCCCGCATCTTCTTCTTCGACGATGTGAACAGCAAGCAGTACTTTTTCAAGCAGTTCCTCGCCGGCGCTTTCACCATGATTGCCATGACCGGGCTGGACCAGGACATGATGCAGCGCAACCTGAGCTGCAAGAACTTCAAGGACTCACAGAAGAACATGATTACCAGTGTCATTTCGCAGTTCTTCGTCATCCTGCTCTTCCTGATGCTGGGCGTACTGCTCTACATCTTTGCCGCCAACCAGCAGATTGCGGTGGAGAAGAGTGACGAACTATTCCCGCTGATTGCCACCGGCAACTACTTCCCTGCCATTGTGGGCATACTGTTCATCATCGGCCTGATTTCTTCTGCCTATTCAGCCGCAGGCTCGGCACTCACCGCGCTGACCACTTCCTTCACCGTAGACATTCTGGGAACGAAAGGCAAGTCGGAAGAGACGGTTGTGAAGATGCGCAAGAAAGTGCACATCGGCATGGCGGTTGTCATGGGAATCACCATTTTCGTATTCAATCTTCTCAACAACACCAGTGTCATCGACGCTGTATATATTCTGGCAAGCTATACCTACGGTCCTATCCTGGGTCTGTTTGCTTTCGGCATTTTCATGAAACAACAAGTGCGTGACAAGTACATCCCGTTAGTTGCCATCGCCTCCCCGGTTCTCTGCTTCATTCTGCAGAAGAATTCCGAAGCCTGGTTCGGAGGTTATCAATTCAGCTACGAATTGCTGATTTTCAATGCACTGTTCACTTTCATCGGTCTCTGTCTATTGATTAAGAAAGATAAAAAGAACAATTAACTTAATACATCATCTATGAATGTAAGACGTCAGTTTTTACTTAGTCTGCTTGCCGCCTCCCTCTTCCCCCACGCGGGAGGCGCGCAAGGACTTCCGACGGATGTCCGTCAGGCAATCGGGAAATTCCTGGATACCACCGCACGAAAAGAAGTTTCCGTAGGACGTATCAGCATCGACTCAGTGGCTGTGGAAGGAAATACACTGCAACTGTTTGCCAACATGAACTGTGCCTATATTCCTTTCCGTGAGGACAATGTGGCCGAAATCTACCAAGGCGTAAGCGCCCTGCTGCCGGCGGAGTTTGCCAAATACAAGCTGCAAATCCGTACCAACAAGCGCAGTATCGAAGAACTGGTTCCCCAAGCCCTGCGCAGTAAAAAAGACAAAAAGACGAAGACATTCAGCCCCGTCGCTTCCAAGCCTCTGGTTACCGAAGTTTCCTCCCCCTACACCCCCACCAACGGCTTGCATAACCGGCATATCGCCCTATGGCAAAGCCACGGCTGGTACTACGAATCAAAACTCGACCGCTGGGAATGGCAGCGTGCGCGTATCTTCCAGACAGTGGAAGACCTCTACACCCAGAGCTACGTATTGCCCTTCCTCGTACCGATGTTGGAAAATGCCGGTGCCAATGTGCTGCTTCCCCGCGAACGCGATTGCCAGACGGCAGAAGTCATCGTAGACAATGACGGTTGCCTGACCGGCCGTTCCGTCTATACAGAAAATTCCGGTGACAAGCTCTGGAGTCAGGGAGAAGGACAAGGCTTCGCCCACCTGCGCCCCCAATACATAGACTTTGAGAATCCTTTCAAGGAAGGCACCTACCGCGCCATAGAAACCATCAAGAAAGGAAACGCAAGCACCGCCGAATGGATTCCCGAAATCCCTTCGACCGGACAATACGCCGTATACGTCTCTTACCAAACCTTGCCAAACAGCGCGGACGATGCCCTTTACACCGTCTATCACAAAGGCGGCACCACGCAGTTCAAGGTAAACCAGCAAATGGGAGGCGGCACCTGGATTTACCTCGGCACCTTCGGCTTCAATGCCGGCCGGAACAATGAATGCAAAGTCGTTCTGAACAACCTTTCCTCCAAAGTAGGAAGAATCATCACTGCCGACGCCGTGAAGATAGGCGGCGGCATGGGAAACATAGCTCGCTGCATCTCCGAAGAAGGTGCCACCGAAAACCTAAAAAGTTCCGATACCCGCAACCTCACAAGCGAACACAGCGCAGCCAATTCTCAATTCTCAATTCTCAATTCTCAATTCAAAGAGGAAGTCAGCGGTTATCCCCGTTTCTGCGAAGCCGCCCGCTACTGGCTGCAATGGGCAGGCATACCGGACAGCGTATATTCAGAAAGCAACGGCAAGAATGACTATACCAACGACTATAAATGCCGTGGTATCTGGGTGAACTACCTTTCCGGAGGCTCTGCCGTGAACCCGACGGAAAAAGGGCTGAACATCCCTGTCAACATGGCCTTTGCCTTCCACTCCGATGCAGGAACTACACTGAACGATTCCATCATCGGGACACTCGGCATCTACTATACCAACGCCTACAATGAGAAATTCGCCAACGGAGCATCCCGCTACTTGAGCCACGACCTGACAGACTTGATTCAGTCCAACATCGTGCGTGACGTGCGTACCCTCTACGAACCCCAATGGACACGCCGAGGCAAATGGAACCAATCCTACTATGAGGCCCGTGTACCCCGCGTACCTACCATGCTACTCGAACTACTTTCCCATCAAAACTTTGCAGACATGCGCTACGGACTGGACCCGCGTTTCCGTTTCACCGTAAGCCGCGCCATCTACAAAGGTATGCTTCAGTTCCTCTGCTCACAATACAACATGGATTATGTAGTGCAACCGTTACCGGTAGACCACATGGCCTTGCGCATGACCAGCGAGAACGAAGTGGAACTGACCTGGCAACCCGTAGCGGATGCGTTGGAACCAACTGCCGTAGCAGAGAAATACATTGTTTATACCCGTATCGGCGACGGGGATTTCGACAACGGAGTATTGGTGGACGGCAACAGTTACCGAACCACGCTCCCCGCCGGCATGGTATGCAGTTACAAGGTAACCGCTGTCAACAAGGGCGGTGAAAGTTTCCCTTCCGAAATTCTTTCCGCCGGACGGGCGTTCAATTCCAAAGGTACCGTATTGGTGATAAACGGATTCGACCGTATCAGTGCCCCTGCCGACTTTACGGCCCCCGCCCCCGCCGACACCCTCCTTGCCGGATTTCTGGATGAGCAGGACCACGGGGTCCCCTATATCCATGACATCAGCTACATTGGCAAGATGAAGGAATACCGCCGTTCCATTCCCTGGATGGACGACGACGCCTCCGGTTTCGGCGACAGTTATGGAAATTACGAGACCCAAGTCATCGCAGGAAATACGTTCGATTATCCTGCCATACATGGTGCCGCTATCCTGAAAGCGGGATATTCGTTTGTATCGGTTAGTAATGAAAGTCTCTCCCCCGTAGGAAAGGGAGAGAAGAATATTCCGGTGGATATGAGGGAGTATAGGTATGTGGACTTGATACTTGGGAAGCAATGCCAGACCAAGATGGGACGGGGAGGCGTAAAACCGTTGGAGTTCAAGACTTTCAGCAAACCGATGCAGGAGGCTATTGCGGCTTATTGTAAGCAAGGTGGAAATATCTTTGTTTCGGGCGCTTTTGTAGGAACGGATTTATGGGACAACCGCCTTGCAACCGCCGACGAAGCCGACAAGAAATTTGCGATGGAAGTACTGAAATATAAGTGGCGTGTGGGACAAGCGGCTACAATGGGTAAGGTGAAAAGCGTAGCTTCTCCGTTCCCCGCCCTTTCAGGAAACTATACCTATCACAATGAGCTGAATGCCGATTCGTATGTGGTGGAATCACCGGACGCCATTGAACCGGCAACCAAAGATGCACACACCGTGATGCGGTATTCTGAAAACAACCTGAGTGCCGGTGTGGCCTACCAAGGCGACTACAAGACTCTTGTATTGGGATTCCCTTTTGAATCCATACGTACTGATTCTGAAAGAGAGGCATTCATGAATGCTGTACTGACATTCTTCAATGACAACAAGTAATATCAACCAATCATCATCTATGAACAGAAGACTGTTAATAATCGTCCTGATGGCTTGCCTGCTCCCCCTGGGGATGCAGGCACAGCAAGGGACATTCCGTTTTGCCCAACTGACGGACATTCATCTGACCCCGAACAATCCGAATCCCACAGAGGACCTGCTGCGTTCCGTGGCACAGATTAATGCCACCGACAGTATCGACT
>ULTO01021945.1_pt1 | contig 13647 bp, 7 predicted proteins | sample 1957601 | NCBI WGS metagenome assembly ULTO01 (sample SAMEA4835734, study PRJEB28245) | human gut metagenome | biome: gut microbiome; material: fecal sample | place: Denmark | collected 2008 | reverse complement strand
CGTAGAGATTGCCCTCGCCGTCATAGACGAACCCATAGGCCATCCAGCTCTTGGTCGCATCGCCCTTGGCTATACCCGAAACGCGGTCAAGCGAATCATAGAAGTAGTAGATAACCGAACCGTTCGCATACTGAACCCTGATGAGCCTGTTGTATTCATCGTAGACATTGGTGGAGAGCGCGGTATCTCCAACCTTGGTGCTTACAGTTCTTCCCCACTCATCGTAGGTGAAATTGTATGCAGTGCTGCCGCGGGTTATGCTATTGAGCCTGCCGTAGGAATCGTAACCATAGCTCACCGTGCCAACGCCGGTGCCGGTCAGGCTTGCAAGGCGCAGCATGGAAGCCGCATTCCCATAGCTGTAGGTGCTCGTGTTGCCCCTTGCATCGGTTATTGTGGTCTGCTGCCTTGTATTGCTGTCGTAGGTATATGTGACAGAGTTACCCCTTGCGTCCGTGACTGCCGTTGCGAGGGCGGATGCGGAATCATATGTTGTCTGCGAACGGATATATGTCGTGCTGCTTCCCAGCCTCGTCTCGGTCACATTGCCGTTTGCGTCATAGACATTGGTAGTCAATATCCCGCTGGGGCTGGTCGAGGTAAGCAGATTATGATTTCCGTCATAGGTATAGGTCGTTTCGTTGTCCAGCGCATCGATCGAGGATGTTACGTTATTGCTGCTGTCATAGGTCAGCTTAGGCTCCTGTCCTATTAGGGAGACAGAGCTTACGAGGTTGCCGTCCTCGTCATAGGAATATGCCTGTGAGAACGTTTCCTTATACAGCTGTAGTCCATCTGCATAGACCTTATTTCGTCCATTCGTGAAGGTCACGCTTATTCTTATCTTTGAATACGCTGCAGACGCAACAGCAGAGCTGCATGCAAACTGCCAGTCGGTCGTATTGGCGTCAAAGCGTGCCACACTGGCGTCTCCCACGGTGTTTCCGCTGGAATCGATGAACTCGACGCTGATCGTTATCAGGTTTATCTCATCGTTGCTGTTATAGCCTTCGACGTATGCAGGGGCTTCGGTGCGTATCCATCCTCCAAAGGAGTAGCTGTCACCCTTCTTGCCGCTTACCGTTATGGTCTGTGAAATGCTCTTTACTTTTTTGGGATTGCCTTCAAATCTGAAGACCTTGGCAGAAAAGGCTTCGGGATGTGAAGAATGCGATCCGGTTATTACCTTGTCATCGCTTTCAAGGTTATTTGTGGTATAGTGAGTCAGGCCGTCGCTGAAATCCGAGTTTTCAAGCATGTTGTAGCGATTTGGAGTTTGGCCTGCCTCAAGCTGTACGGCATCTGCATAAATAGTTCCGTTACCGGAGGGCGCAAGGAGCTTCACTGTCACCGTGCTTGTCTCCGGAGTGAACGATACAACGCCTCTTGACCAGTCGGTACCGGTGGTTCCGGGGGTCTGAACGGGATCGCTTTCCGCTATAACCGTCCCTGAAGCGTCAAGCACCTGGAGCTTTGCGTTGACTCCGCCCGTGAAATATGCCGAGAGCGTATATACCTGCCCGGATGTCACCGAGGCGGTGGTGGTCACATATGCATTTCCGCCGGAAGAGCTAAGCTTTGCGCTGTACTTGCCGGTATATGCATAAGTCGTAACAAAGGATGCATTGACGGCTGTCCAGCTGCGCTGTTCGAAACCGTGATCTTCCAGAAGATTAAAGATGGAGCTCTGTGTCTTGGATACTGCGGCCAACTGAGTGATATTTCTGTCTCCTGTGTTGAACGCGGCAAGAAGTATTCGACTGCTGCATGCAGCGTTACTGTATGAAACCGAAACTTCAGTTTATGACTACCTGATTTTTCATTCATTTTCGGTGCAGTTTATGAGAAATTTGGATTTCAACGTTTAGCGTACCGCAATAACTTAAGGAAAACAGTGCCGAGGCGATCAGCCATAACAGGTTGGTCGCTTTTGTTTTCCCTTTATTGCGAAAGGCGTTGACCGGTTGCCCACTTAAGGGTTGTTTTTAATTTCTTTCATCCGATCTATGTTTACTTTGATAATTCTCTATGATATAATCGTATTCAGAACATAACTTAACGATGCAAGGGGGACAACCGGATGCGAAGAAACGATGACTGCATAGCGATTTATTCACGAAAATCAAGATTTACCGGAAAGGGTGAAAGCATCGGCAATCAGGTCGATCTCTGTAAAGAATATGTACGCACGCATTTTGGAGATGCTGCGCTTGATAGAATTATCGTGTATGAAGACGAAGGTTATTCCGGCGGCAATCTGAACCGCCCGGACTTCAAGAAGATGATGGAAGATGCCGGAAAGCGAAGGTTCAAGGCAATCATCGTCTATCGTCTTGACCGTATCAGCCGAAACATCAGCGATTTTGCCGGTCTTATCGATGAACTGGCGCGGCTGGATATTTCTTTTGTTTCCATCAAGGAGCAGTTCGATACCTGCTCTCCCATGGGACGTGCCATGATGTATATTGCCTCAGTGTTCTCGCAGCTGGAACGTGAAACGATTGCCGAGCGTATCCGTGACAATATGCACGAACTGGCAAAGACCGGCAGATGGCTTGGCGGAGTGACGCCGACCGGATATGCTTCGGAAAGCGTAAAAACTGTAGCCGTGGACGGCAAAACAAAGAGGGCCTGCAAGCTGAAACTCATTCCTGAAGAAGCGGACATAGTCAAAACGATCTATGATTTATATGCAGAAACAGATTCGCTGACAATTACCGAATCAGAACTGATGAAACGAGGCATCAAAACAAAGAACGACAGATATTTCACTCGTTTTTCCATTAAGGCGATTTTGCAGAATCCGGTCTATGTTATTGCTGACCAAGACGCTTATGACTATTTTGTGAAAGTTGATGCGGATTTGTTTTCTGACATAAGTGCTTTTGACGGCGTTCATGGTATTATGGCCTATAACCGCACGAACCAGGAAAAAGGAAAGACCACCGAATACCTGCCGCCAAGTGAATGGATCGTTGCTGTCGGTCTGCACCCGGGCATCATTCCCGGAAAGGCTTGGATTAAAATTCAGGAATCGCTGGAACGCAACAAATCCAAAGCATACCGTAAACCCCGCAGTAACGAAGCCCTGCTGACCGGACTGCTGTATTGCAAATGCGGAAGCCGAATGTATCCGAAGCTCAGCAAGCGCATGACTGCAGATGGCAAACCAATCTACACCTATGTGTGCAAGATGAAGGAGCGAAGCCAGCGGGCAGTCTGCAATAGCAAAAATGTCAATGGAAACACCATTGATATGGCGATAATCGAGCAGATCAAAATGCTTGCGGAAGATAACGGAACATTTATCAGCCAGCTGGAGCAGAGCCGCAAATTCTATACCGGAAACAGAGCGGACTATGAAGAACAGCTTGCCGCCATGCGTCAAAAAAAGGTCGATCTTGAAAAGAAACTGGATGGACTTGTAGATTCACTTGCTGATCTGAATGATTGTATTGCCAGAAACCGTGTGGCAAAGCGAATTGAACAGCTTGGTTCGGAGTGTACTTCGTTAGCCTCCCGTATTCAGGAATTGGAAGGACTGACTTCTCAGCACACACTCAGCGATATTGAGTTTGATGTAATGCGTCAGCTATTGACTGCATTCAAAGACGGAATCGATGCAATGACCATTCAGCAGAAACGCGCCGCCATACGCACTATCGTGCGCAAGGTGGTCTGGGACGGAGTCAATGTTCATATCGTTCTGTTCGGTGTGCAAGATGATGATATTGATTTTCCGGACATGTCCGGTCTTTACGGCGATTCATGTACTGATGATGACACCGATGAACCGGATAGCTTCGTGGATATGGATTACGGGTGCGATGACACGGAGGAGGATTGCTTGATAAATACTGAGCCCCGCAATGCAGCAAAAACGCATTGGGGCGAAGATAGCAAATGAGATACTAATGTCCATACGCGCGGAGCGCAAGCAGCGCGGCGAGGTCCCGCTGACGGACCCCATCGGAGTGGACAGGGATGGGAACGAGATAACACTTGCGGATGTGCTGTCGAGCGATGACGACGTATGCGAGAAAGCGCAGAGGCATGAAGAGCACGCTCTGCTTCGGAATGCAGTCAATGATGCACTTACCGTTAGGGAAAAGAAGGTAATAATAATGCGTTACGGACTGTTCGGCAGCAGGGTCTACGCTCAGAGGGAAATCGGTGAGCTTCTTGGAATATCAAGGTCATATGTGTCCAGGATCGAAAAGCGAGCACTGAAAAAGCTTAATGCTTATATGCTGTCCCATGGCGTGACCTCTTGTTGAGCTTGAGTTCTGCATCGCTTGCGGATGATTGCTTTAACCGCCGAATCGGCAATGATTCATAATAGCATAGAATGCGCCCGGGCATTTTCACTGCTCGGGCGTTTTTGTTTCCACATTATATAGATTCAGCCTGCCCGACTTGCCAATGCAGCTGACAACGCCAAGGCGTTTGAGCACCAGAAGTGTTGTCTGAGCGATGGGCAGCGGTATATGCGCACTTACCGACAGATCCCGAGTGGTAAATTGCTGCGGCAGTTCTTTGGGAAGAAGCTGCAAATAGTCCGTTGGTTCCGAGAGATATACGGTGTTTACAAGTTCCACAGGAAGTCTGTCGAAGCGAACATAGCCCTTGCGTCCCGTCCTGCCGCCGACCAGCCGATACTCGTCCATGTTGATCAGCAGAATCAGAAGTCTGAAATTCGGACTGTTTATCAGTTCACCGAGCTTATACAGCTCCGGGAAGACATCATAAGCCGTACCGCGCTTGGGACTTTTCCTTGGAGTCGAGAGTTCTCCGCTCTTCTCGTCCAGCTTGAAAATTCGCTTTTGCGCCGGAATTGGGTGGACGCTCGTAACGGCATCGATCTTAAGAAAATCTGCAAGTTTTTTCCGCATTGCGTTGAAAGCGCGGGTTTGAACTTCGAAAATTCCATGCTCATTTCTGACATCGGCAACGTTCCTTCCTATCCTGACCTCATGGCAGGCGCTGTCGGGTTCGATAAAAAACTTTATGGCGCAGTGGAGCTGCTTCTCATTCAGAGTGCCAATACCCATGCCGCCGGTATACGCCCTTGCGGTCTCGCAGGCGTTGAAAAATCTAAGCTTTGCGCCGCTGTCGCTGTATTCAAGCATCATTGATCCCAATACTCATCATCGCTTATGAAGAAATCGTCAGGTCTTTCACCCCTATCCACGATTGGGAACTCCAATCCCCTGTCCGCTATCACATTGCCGGGATTATCGGTAAAAAGGAGCTGCGCATACTTAAACGAGAACTGCGCTCCGACGCGCTCATACGCCTGCGCAAGCTCCGGCGTGCGTGTGATTGCGCCGTGAGAGTCACTGGCAATGAACTGCACCGCGCCCTCTCTGAGCAGCGCAAAAGCCGTTTCCATGCTCTCCCTTCCGAAATAACCCGTTATCGACCCGGCGTTGAGCTGAAGCGAGCAGCCCATATCCACCCAGTCGAGGGCTATATCCATTCGGTCATTGATAAAATAATAGCGTTCGGGGTGCGCAACTATCGGATGTATCCTGCGTTCGCGCAGCGATCTTAGGATGTAGGTCATAAAGATTGGATTCTCGTTGAAGGCACATTCGATAAGCAAATAGTGACTGCCGGCGAGCGTCATAAGTCTTCCGCTGTCAAAGCGTCCCAATACATTGTCGTCCGCATAGACCTCCATTCCCCTGTGAACCTGCACCGGAGAATTTATCGCGCGAATATGACGGTCGAGCCTGTCAAACCGTGAAGCAAGTGTCTTTCCGTTATAATTATCATACATGCCCGGATAGCTATGCGGAGTTGCGATGATGTCGGTCACTCCGCTCTCCTCCGCAATCCTCAGCATTTCTCGAGAGTCGATGAAATCCTCCGCTCCATCGTCAACGCCGTATAGGATATGGCTGTGAATATCTATCATACTGCCTCCAAATGCTCTCGTGTGTATAATTATATCAAACTTCAATTATGCGTTCAATAGTAAAGTTTTCATGTAACTATATTCGAAATGATGAAGCAGAATTATTTTGAAATCCATACCGGGATGGTTCTTGGCTAAGTTCGAGTACAAGAATACCGCCGCAGGTGGAGGAGGCTACCCACGGCGGTCATGCACAGATTAGATCAATTCATTATCCTCATGCCAACCGGCTAGCGTGGATCAAGCAAGTACGAGAGCGATTCGAATTACAAGAACCGCATCTTCGATATTGATGTTCCCACTGCCATTGACATCCGCCACCGTAACATCAAGACCGGTCTCATCGATGATGCCCATAGAGTACCTGATTATCAGGGCAGCATCCGCCATGTTGACATTACCGTCGTTATTGACATCGCCCAGTTCGGGAGGAGTCTGGGGAACATACAGGGTGAGAAGGCCAACAACCTCTGCGCCGTTGCCGATCGCACCGTAGTAGGTTGCGTTTGCGGTCTCGGGATCTATCTCATAGAGAGCACCCTTGATGTAGTTATTGTAGTTTGCGAACAGCAGCTTACCGGTGTTCATATCATAGGTCATGGACTGGATATAGTGGAGAACAAGTCCGGTGGAGCCGATGGGGGTGCACTCGGCGGTTTCGGGATCGATGTCATAGAGAACGCCATCCTCATAGCCGATACCGTAGATGGTGCCTTCTGCGTCTACCGCAAGGGTGTAGATATGAGCAGGAGCGGTGAACAGACCAACTGCGGTGACTTCCCCGGTCTCGAGATTTACGGTACCAAGGTAGTAGTCAGCACCTACGATATAGATAGCGAACATGGTCTCGGTGGTATAGTCATACGCCATTCCGAGTACCGCCCAACCGTTTGCATAGCCGGTGAGGAACGTGGGCTCCATGCTTTCGGTGGTATCGATTACGAAGTACTCACCCCAATCGGTATAGCCATAGATCGTGGTTCCTACGGATGCTGCCGCATAAATAGCTTTCATGTTTCCAAGGCTCTCTATCTGCTGCGGTGCATAATCGGTGAATGCGCCCCACATACCGGACGGTGCGTCACCCTGAGCAGCGGTGATGTAGCCGATAAGGTTTGCGATAGGTTCGCTCAGGTTGTAGTAGCCTGCCACGATGTCGGTATCCTGATAAAGAGCATCGCCGGGATAATAGTTGTTCCAGCCACGGAACTCATAGCCCTCATGAACAGGAGCTTCGGGGAACTCTTCAACGATAAAGCCGGGGATTGCAGTTACAGTGCCAATAACCGTACCGTCGATGCCATCGATGAAGCGAACGGTGAATTCGGGAGCAACGGGATCGGGAACTTCGATATCGCAAAGGGTGAGCAGACCGGTGATTTCTGCTCCGCCGCCAATAACGCCAAGGCAGGTAACCTCTGCGGTTTCGGGGTCAACGATGTACATATCTCCGGTGGGATAGTAATGCGCCCAGTAAATCGTATCGGTGTTCATATCGTAGGTCATGGACTGAACGAATGCGACCTGCAAGCCGGTGGAGCCGATCTCGGTGCAATGTGCGTTCTCAAGATCGATGCTGTAAAGCACAGCGTTCTCATAACCGATACCGTATGCATTACCGTCTGCATCTATTGCTAAAGTATGTATATTTGCTTCCGCGTCAAATGCTCCAACCTCGGTAAGAGTACCTACCGCACGGTCAACGGTGTAGAGAACACGTCCGTTGTCAGTGTTTGCAATAGCATACAGGGTATTGGTCGTATAGTCGAATGCCATAGCCAAAATGGTGTCGTTAGCCTTATAGCCGGTATACCTGAGAACCATGCCTTCGGTCGTATCGATTGAGAAGAACTTACCGTTGGTCTCGAAACCATAAATCTTTTGGCCGACTGAAGCCGCTGCAAAGCTCTGCGGTGCGGAAACAAGGCAGTTGATCTGTTCGAGAGCGTAATCGGCGAATTCACCCCAGCAGCCTGATACGCCATTCGGGTTGTCGCAGACATAGCCAATGAAGTTCACCGGAGGAACATCAGTGCTGTAATACTTTGCAGTGATAATGATATTGTTATAAATGGGTTCTCCGTTGTAGCCGGACCAGCAGCCAAACTCAAAGCCATCGTGTACGGGAGGATTGGGATAATCTTCCTCATCGATAACGGTACCTGCGTCAACGATGAAGGAAGCAAATACGTCGCCGGTCACATTATCAACGAATGATACGGTGAATTCGGGAATCGTGGGCTCCGGCACTTCAATATCGCAAAGGGTAAGAAGACCGGTGACTTCCATGCCGCTTCCGATGCGGCCAAGCGAGGTCACCTCGGCGGTGGTAACATCCACGTTGAGGAGATGATAACCGACTTCGCTGTATCCGCCGGGGCAGAATGCCCAGAAGAACTGGTTGGTGTTCATGTCATAGGTCATGGACTGAACATAATACGGAGCAAGACCTGTGCTGCCGATCTGGGTGCAATGAGCAGTCGCAAGATCGATGCTGTAAAGGATACCGTCGCTTGCGGAGATACCGTAGGCGTTGCCTTCGGCATCAATAGCCAAGGTCATCATATCATTGGCAGAATCAAGCTTCGCAACCTCTATAAGAACGCCCATATAACGATCTACCGTATACAGCGAACGGGTTCCGGAAGAATTCTCGCCTATCGCATACATCACGTTATTGACATAGTCATATGCCATATCAATGATAGTATAGTTTGTGGAATATTCCGAATACACGGGGATCATGCCCTGCGCCGGATCTATCTTGTAGAATTCGCCTGTCTTATTATATCCGTAGATCATGTTTCCTGCGGAAGCGGCGGCATAGGTTATCGGTGCGGAATCAAGCTCAGCAACAATGCCTGGATCATAGTCCGCGAAGGTGCCCCAATAGTGGGGGTAAGCTTGCAGCTCATCACTGAAGCACATATAACCGTACAGGCTAACGGTCGGAAGCGCCTCGGTTACGGTTATGGTTGCTGTGCCGTATGCTCCGCCGTCAACAGCGGTAACGATAAGGGTAGTTGTGCCCTCGGCAACGCCGTATACAACACCGTTTTCATCGACGGTCGCAATGGAAGCGTCAACAGTGGAGAAGGTTACATCCTTGTTGTATGCATCCTCGGGCAGTACGGTATAGCCGAAATAAGTGCGACGTCCTGCGGGAACGGTAACATCCTCAACAATGATCTCTTCCGGCAAAATACGATCGCCGATATGGACGTTGTCCAGCCAAGCATAGTCGCCGGGCTCGCTCCAGTCGTCGTCCTTTTCATATGCCCAGGTCAGCACATGAGTGCCCGTGGTAAGGGTATAGCTGAAATGGAGCATTTCAAATTCTTCGCCCCAGTCCTCAATCAGACTGCCGTCTACATAGAAATGCAGACCGTCCCATACTCTGCCGCTTGAGTTCTGTTCGCCGAAGCACAGGAAATCAAACTCGATGCGTTCGCCGCCAACAACGTTAACGGTTGTAGAAACGGAGCAGCTGGTTCCGTGCGCACCGATATTGGTGCTGGTTGCACCGCCATCTTCTGCAGCGATCCAGGGGAAATCATCCTCACAAACGAACTCCAGAGTGCCGCCGGGGATATTGAGTGCTTCATTCAATGATTCCTGGTCATATGTCGGGAATTCCATTATGGTGACCGTAGCAAAGCCCTGGACACCGTTGTCGACGGCGGTTACTGTAAGAGTGGTGACGCCGGATGCAACGCCATAGACTACGCCTTCCGGAGTAACTGTTGCAACACTGGTGTCTGCAATTTCATATGTTACGTCCTTGTTGAACGCTGCTTCAGGATAAACCCTGACCTGAGCAGGGGTTTCCTGACCGGGATACATAGTGATATCAAATACCTCTATCTCTTCGGGGTGCTGGGGCGGGAGGATCTGAACGTTGTCAATCCAGCCATAGTCGCCGGGCTTGTCTGCGCTGCCATCCTTCTTATAGGTCCAGCGAACCTCGTGAGTACCGATGGTAAGAGGATAACCAAAGGTCTCGACCTCTTCGACCCTTGCCCAATATTCAACACGCTCATCGTCAATGAAGAGCTGGAGAATATCGTAGCTGCCGCCTTCGCCAAAGCTCATGAAATCGAACTGGAGTACTTCGCCGCCCTCGGTTGCTTCGACGGTGGTTTTTACGCTCGATTCAGAGTTGCTAACACCCATGTTTGTACTTCTGGCGCCATCCTCGTAGATTTCCCAAGGATAATCACCATCAGACACAAATGTCAGCGTGCCGCCGGGAACATTAAGAGCCTCATCGAGGGTCTCAGCGTCATTCGGCTTCACGGCAACTGCGGAACCGGGGTTCACTTTGGCAGTCTCGTGATCCGTGTTTTCTGCAAAGACCGGAATGGTGACAAGCGATAATGCCATCAAAACCGATATCAGCAGTGCAAGAAATCGTTTCATACTTTTGTTTCTCCTTCCGGATATTTTTTTACCATCCCGTTTTGGCGGTGACGGTTGTTTATTCCGGTTCCTGCTTGCCAAACCGGTTCAGCAAGCGATCCCCGGGAAAATTGAATTCCGCTTCATTCTCGGCTTCCCCTATGTCAGCGGTCTGCATCTCATCATTAGAATTCTCACCGCATTTCAAACCGGGAAGTGCCGATATAGCCGATATTATAAAATATTATCTCTTTCGGTACCTTAAGTATATTCAAAACCTATTTAATTGTCAAGACCTATTTCAAATCAAATTTGATTTTTTATTCATATCGGTTGACACCAAAATAATTCGTGGTATACTTTGATTGCAGGAACCGATGTTTGGTTCCCTGCAAGCATGCCGAGAAACGGAGAAAATCTGTGAAATTCTACTATCCTATATTCGATGCGATGCAATATTTATCGAGTCTGCTTTCCAATGATACTATCAAGGATTATATTTCCGATGTTGAATCGCGCAGACCCGATACCGCAGAGCGCACAAAAGAATCTGTTCGGCCGACGCTGCTGCTTGAGAACATTCTTGATGAAGCCATTGACTTTGATCCTGTTAAAGGTGATTATTATTTTCTTCAAGACCTCGTTGGCGATAATGGAGTGATGTCAACTGCCGCTACTCTGTTGTTCGCAAACTTACAGAATGATCTAAGCCCCGAGGCGATGCTCGATGACATCGTAGCCGAGCGTCTCAGCCTTAGCGCTCAACAAAGAATGCTGCTGTTAAGCGGTAATGATATTATTCTTCGCACTAATGAGAATGAAAACGGAAAATTCGAAAAGATAATCGCAAACGGCGACGAGGAAGCATTTATTAAATGTTTGGAATCGCTTGATATTCAGCCCAGGCACAGGCGCAAACTGATTAGCCTATATAAAGATTTTGACGAGCATATCCGTTCGGTTGCAGAAATGCTGCGTCCGATCGTCGATATCATAGTCGCAAATGAATCAATCTATGCCCCCGCAGTGACCGCTATCGGAGAAAAACTCGAAGCGGTTGATGATATGGTTGGATATGTTAAGGATCTGTGCGGTCTTGTCCTGCCGTCATACATGAATTTCCAGATATATGTTTCCGTGCTATCCCCAAACGCCCTAACGATCAACGATAGATTATGCTCCACGTCTGACCTGATCTTCGGAATATGTTTCGCAGATCTCGCAGAGATGCTGCGCAATCGGTATGATAATGAAAGGATAATATCCTCCTTCAAGGCACTCGCCGATGAAACCAGGTTCGATGTCCTTCACTGCATCTGCGCCGGCCCTCGCTTCGGGCTGGAACTTGCAAATATTATGGGCGTTACGGCATCGGCGGTATCATACCATGTCAATAAGCTTATCGAGCATGGCTTTGTCGAATCCACTTTGATAAAGGGAAAGGTTTATTTCAAGCCTCGCATGGATAATATTGAAAAGGTGTGGAATTCATTTATGGAGGTTTTGAAATCGCCCTATGTTCCGCATGACAGCGATAATGAAAAAAGCAATTAGCATTCCGCACGCCGTGATCATTCCCACGCCGAGCGTCGGGACCTGACTAATTCATGAAGCATCCGTGTCACTGCCTCCTCCTTTAGGCGAAACCCTGCTTTATGCGATAAATGCCCCGAATACCGCGTCTGCGATATTCGGGGCATTTTATAAACCGAATCACTATCGGTTCACTGTTTTTCTTGCTTTTAAGCTCCCATGTGTCATTGTTACGCATAGATATGCATGGCTCATATCCCTATCGGTTATTTGCCGAGGCCAAGAACCGCACCAATGAATATCGGAAGCCCAGTTGCATTATCAACTATGGCATATATGAACGGACGGTCCAGAGTTATCTCGATGATTCCATCCGGACAGGACTCCTTATTCATTTGGACAGATGTGACCGCTCCTGCGCGTGTTCCCCTCTCATCAACGGAGATAAAAGTCTTGTGCAGAACCTGTGAGATGAATAGGTCTTCATTACTCATTTTTGAGAAATCTGCTTTCAAGAATGCGGAGGGCATTCCCATAGCAATAAGTGCATCGTTCATGCTCAGGCTATAATCATAGCTGAACTTGGGGAGCTTGGCATTAATTTCAGCATACTCAGCATTGTTATATGCATTAACAAAGCCTTCGCCGGTCAGCGAATCGATGTAATCAAGAATATCAACATCCTCGTTGGGCAGCAGCGCTGCGAAGCAGTATTCACCGCCTGCGTATTGCTTGACGAAACCCTTGGCATTCCCGCATTCGATATAGAGGGACTCGCTCGAGCTCATCATCGAAACGGTGTTTTCACTCCCATCATAGCAGGTGAATATCCCGTCACGAATATCTCTCTTTTCATAGATCTCCGCCCATTCCGCATCGAAAACAAGAGCGTTGATAAGGTACATCATGGTATCTTCATCGATATCGCCATCAATGATACGGTCAATCATACCATCGGTATTGTTGCTCACCCACCTGTTTATGTCGTCAACGGTGCTGCTGTCAAACTCGGCTTTATACGCAGGAGCGTTATAATAATCGGCATTCCTCTGGAGAAAATCGTTTTCAACAACAAAGCCCTTTTCATTTCTGAACCAAATGGAATTAGCAAGCGTGACCTTTGCCTTATCGGTCGAAGGAAGCGTTTTCATATAGGTATAGAGATACTCGTTGAGCTCATCGACGGACATTCCTCCGCCAAGGACGGTTTCCATCTCTTGGAGAGTCTTGCCGTCCGCTCCGTTGGCTGTCATTGCGAGCGCAAGCATCACCGACAGCGGTGAAATAAGAGAGTTTTTATCCCCGGCAACTGACTGCCGGAAGAGCTTGATTGCAAAATCGGCCGATGAACTGATAAAGCCTTCGTCGGCCTGCTTGCCATTTACACTCGACGGAGTGATACCTTCAAGCAGGTTTTCCGCATTTATAGCAGAAGAGCAGCCGACAGTTCCGAGCACCATTGCGAAAAGCATGGCAGCGCACATGGAAAACGCCAGTATTCGAGTAATTATCTTCATAAATACCTCCTTGTTTTTCGTGCTGATTTTACTGATTTTTCTCATGATCTCAGTCATCATGAGAGCGTCTCCATCATATCATAGATATTGTCAAGGCGCAATAGCGATAAGTGAGATTCGGATCGGATTGAAAATATATCGATTTAGAGTCGCAAAAGGTATTGACAATCTCTCAGGCATGAGCTATAATAACAAAGCTGTTTGAAGCAGTGTGTTGCAAAGCAGCAACGTTTGTGGAAGCATAGCTCAGCTGGGAGAGCATCTGCCTTACAAGCAGAG